>Ga0116217_10000123_pt1 | contig 85561 bp, 88 predicted proteins | sample Sb_taG_6_FD_89697 | JGI IMG/M metagenome (GOLD analysis project Ga0116217, IMG submission 89697) | Peat soil microbial communities from Weissenstadt, Germany - Sb_50d_4_PS metaG | ecosystem: Environmental > Terrestrial > Soil > Wetlands > Peat | place: Germany: Weissenstadt | collected 2010-09-21
CCGACGGAGGCCTGGCAGCGGAAACTACCCATAGAGAATCAGTTGGGGCTGTTCTGGAAGACGGTGGAGAAGGAGGTCGCGAGCGATGGGTTCTAGTAGGGGAAGAAAAAAGCGGACTCTACATACTGCAGCGAGCGGATCCGGGGCGAGCCCGGGCCCCAATTCCTCCGGGAAACCCAGCCACCCCACGCCCGGGCTCTTGCAACCCTCGTTGTCGCGAGCGGCGAGCGGTCCTTAAGGCCCAGAAAGCACACTCTAAGTCCTAGGGGACGTCTTCTCAATCGTTCCCACGGCCCATCGGGAGAGCCGAACGGATGCAACGCAGCGTGCAATGGTTGAGTGTCGGCGCGGCGGTCCGCGTCGCCGGCTTCACCATGGTCGCGTCCTTCTTCTTCCTCTATCTTCGGAACGTCTTCGACGTTGGGTACGCCGAGATCGGAGTGCTCGTCGCCCTCACCGGGGTCCTTCCGCTCGCGATCCTCCCGGCCGCGGGCCTGCTCGCGGACCGATTGGGCCGGCGTCGCGTGCTCCTGATTGCTCTCTTGGGGGAGGGCCTCACACTCTTCGTCATCGCCTACACGATATCGATCGGATGGCTGCTCGGCCTGATCATCTTCGTGACCGTGCTGCAGACCGTGGGCGCGATGGGCGGCCCCGCGGTGCAAGCCTACATCGCGGATTTCGTCCAGGGGTCGGACCGTACGATGGGGTACTCCTGGTTGCGGATCGCCTCCAACCTGGGATTCACGATCGGGGTGTTCTCGGGGGGTTCCCTGATCGCCTTCGTGGGATTTGTCAATGTGGCGCTCATTGCCGCGTCCATGGTCCTCGCGGCCTTCATCGTCCTGACCCTGCTCCTCGAACCTTCTCCCTACGAGCGGACCCGAATGGCGACCCTGTCCCCCGGCGCCGTCGACGCTCGGGGCGCAGGGTCGAATTCGATCCGGACCAGCCTCTGGGTGATCGCCCAGGATCGGGTGTTCCTCGCGCTCTGCGTGGCGGTCGCCCTGTTCGAGCTCACGGCCGACCAGTGGGTGGTGACGTTCCCGCTCTACGTGAACACGGTCCTGGGGGTCCCCTACCTGTTCATCGGCGCCGGGCTCGCTGTCAACGGCCTGGTCGTGGTCATCGGGCAGGCCCCCATGACCCGGGCCGTCCTCGGGCGACGCCACACCTCGCTCCTCATCTGCGTCGCCCTCCTCTACGTCGTGGGCTTCCTCATGCTGGGACTTCCCGAGGTGCTCGGAATAGGGATCATCGCGGCGTTCTTCTCATCCGTTCTCATCCTCACGCTGGGGGAGAACCTGCAGTCGATCCCGTTGACCACCCTTCCCTCGAACCTGGCCCCCCAGGGCGACCTGGGGGCGTACAACGGAGCCTTCTTTTCGGTCGCCGGAGTGGGCAGCCTCCTGGCGCCGATCGTAGGGGGGTTGGTGCTCGCGACCGCGTCGAGCCCGGGGATCGTCTGGGGGCTTCTTTGCCTCCCGACCGTTCCCGCGCTGGCCTTGGTGGCCCTCTACATCATGCCCCGCATCCGAAAGCAGGCGGACCGGGCGTAGCCAACGCGGGCCCGGTTTGACCCAAGGGGCCGAAGGACGGGTGGGGTGGGTTAGGTCCCTTCCCACCCCGCCAGCCCAAGAGCTGCCAGGGAGGCACGGGCTGGCAGGACCCAGTCGGAGCCTCCTCGAGAGGGTCCTAAGGGTGGTGGTATTCGTTAGGCTGTACCATATATACCGCAGTTCCGTCTGTTAAGTCGATGGGCGAGCAGACTAGACCGTTCGTAGTGCTCTGGGCGGAGAAGAAGGTCTCCGCGGAGAACGACCGGTTGAAGACATCGGCCTTGAAAGTCTACTAGCCCAGGATTGGCTACCCGAGGCTCACTGATCCTGCGGCTTGAGCCTGCGCGCTAATCGATTTCCCCATGGTTATACTGCTTCTCGGAGACCCGGAGGGCCACGAGGGCCTCCTCGCTCGCCATCTCCGTGCCCGGGGCGTACCCTGCGCCCTGTTCGACGGGGAGAATGTCACCCTCCATCCTGCGACCATTGGGCTCCGAGGAGGTCGGCCGGAAGGGGTGCTGGAGACCACGTCGGGCCCCGTCGACCTGGCCTCGGTGACCTGTATCTGGTCGGGCGTCTCCATCCCGCGCATCCACGTCCCCGGGATGGACCTCGCCCACGAGCTCCTGGCCATGGAGGAGTGGTCCTCCTTCCTCGCCAACCTGTTCTACCTGACCGCCTCGACCCCCTGGGTCAACCCCCTCGACTTGGGTCGACGATCGGGTTTCAAGCTGTTCGCAGCTTCGGTCGCGGCGGCTCTCGGCCTCCGGACCCCCGACTCCTTGGTAACGAGCGATCCCGCGCGGATCGCCCCCTTTCTCTCCAGCCACAAGGACGAGGTCGCACTGAAGGTCCTCACCCACCGCTCGTTCACCACCCGCATGGAAGGCGTGAACTGGGTGGTCTGGACGAACCGGATCACGTCCGAGGATCCCCGGCTCCGAGACCTCGACTTCGTCCGCGTCTCCCCGGTGTTCCTTCAGGAGTACGTTCGCAAGCGTTCGGAGGTCCGGGCGTACGTGATCGGATCCCGCGTCTTCGCAGCGGAGATCTTCTCGCAGGAGGACCCCGCGACCGCCGTCGATTGGCGACGGTACCCGACGCTCCCGACCCCTGAAGGACCCCGTGGCGACCCGGATCGCTGGCGGTGCGCCCCGATCGCCCTCCCGGAGCCGCTCAACCAGAAGCTGGTGGCCCTGGCCACCGGTCTCGGCCTGCGCTACTCCGCGATGGACCTCATCCGACGGGAGGACGGGGAGTACGTCTTCCTGGAAGCGAATGACGGCGGAGGCTGGGGTTGGATCGAGGAAAGGACCAAGCTGCCCCTCACTGACGCCATCGCCGACCTCCTGGTAGAAGCCTCGAGGTCCGCGCCTTCTCCACCCCCGTCTCGGTAAACCGGACCTCCGGGGCCCTCGGGCCCCGGATCTTCCAAACTCGGGGGTACTCCCAAGGGAAACGTCGTTCCGGTCCGAGGCATCCCCTTCCGTGCGTCCCGTAATAAACGAGGCCCCTGCTGGCTCCTCGATATCGATGACGACCGCCGCCGGCTCGTACCGGACCCTCTTCCGCGAGCCCGGGTACGTGCGGGTGTTCGCCGCCGGCCTCGGCTCCGTGGGCGGGAGCGTCATTTCAGGTATCTGCTCGATCTGGATCGTCGCCCAAGCGACGGGCTCCACGCTGGATGTCGCGGCGCTCGCGACGGCCGCGCTGGTGGCCGGGATCGTCTTCAGCCTCATTGGGGGCACGCTCGTCGACCGGTACGACCGCCGATGGCTGATGGTGAGCTCGGACGTCGTGCGGGCCATCACGATCGCCCTCCTCGTCGTGGACCTGGAAGTGTGGGGGTTCAACCTCTGGGTCTTCCTCGGGGCCAACTTTGTCGTCGCTGCGTTCAGCACCGTCTTCAACCCGGCCGAGCAGGCGGTCGTCCCCTCGTTGGTGGGGCCCGCCCTGGTCCCGGACGCGAACGGGCTCATCCGCTCCAGCCGGGCGACCATCGCCTTCGCGGGGGCGTCCATTGCGGGGGGTTTGATCGTCACGGTGGGGCCGGTCGCCGGGCTCGCGACGAACGTGGTCACCTTCCTGTTCTCGGCCTCGCTCCTGGTGGGGATCTCGGTCGCCTCCCCCCGCCGTGCTGCGCTGACCGGGGCGGCCCGATCGAGCTACCTTACGGACCTGAAAGAGGGCTTCCGATGGCTCGTGAAGGCACGGGGTCTGCTCGAGCTGACCGTTTCCGCAGGGTTCTTCAACTTCTGCTCCACCATCGTGGGAACGTTTCTCGTCTTCTTCGCCACCGACGTCCTCCACGGTTCGGCCCTCCTCTTTGCCTCCCTGCTCGCAGCGGAGGTCGCCGGCGCGGCGATTGGCTCGCTCCTCGTGAGCCGCATCGGAGCGGTTCGGTGGGCGGGCAAGGCCTGGCTCCTCCCGTACGGAGTGGGGTCCGGTGGGGTCGCGATCCTGCTCGCTCTCTTTCCGCTCCCCGCGGTCTCGATCGCCGCCCTGTTCACGCTCGGCCTGCTCGGGGGGATCGCCGGGACGGCGTGGCTCTCGGTCGCGCAGCTCCTCGTCCCGACCGAGATGCAGGGCCGCTACTTCGGGATCGACTCCCTCGGGAGTTGGGCCATCATTCCCGCGGGACAGCTGGGCGGGGCGTTGATCATCGCCTCGATCGGGATCGCGCCCGCCTACCTCCTCGCCGGGATAGTCTGGGTCCTCGCCGGACTCCTCTTCCTGGGGGCGCGGGCGATGTGGAGGCTGAGCTACCCTCCCGACCCGCGGGACGCGGCTAGTTACCGTACCGACGACGCCGCTTCTGGTACGCCTGGATCGCCCTTAGGAAGTCGGTCCGAGTGAGGCCCGGCCAGAGCACGTCCGAGAAGTACAGCTCGCTGTAGGCGGATTGCCAGAGCAGGAAGTTCGAGATCCGCTCCTCGCCGCTGGTCCGGAAGACGAGGTCCGGGTCCGGCAGGTCCGCGGTGTAGAGGCGGCGGGAGACGGCCTCCGAATCGATCTGGTCCGGCTGCATCCGTCCTTCTCGGACCTCGATGGCCAGCGCACGGATCGCATCGAGGATCTCGTCCCGGCCGCCGTAGGCGAGGGCGACGTTGTAGCGGTAGTCGGAGTACTGCTCCGTCGCCGTTTCGGCGATCTGGATCGCCTCCTGGACCCGAGGGGGCAGTAGCTCGCGCTTCCCGAGCACCCGGACGCGGATCCGGTGTCGATGGACCCGCTCGTCGACCGCGATGTCCCGTAGCGCCTTGTCGAACAGCTCCATCAGCCCGTCGATCTCCTCCGAGGGGCGGTTGAAGTTCTCGGTCGAGAGCGCGTAGACCGTGAGTACCCGGATCCCGACCTCGAGGCACCAATCGAGCAGCTTTTCGAGCGTGTCCCGACCCGCGGCGTGCCCGTCGGTCACGCCCATGCCATGGGCTCCCGCAAAGCGGCGGTTCCCGTCCATGATGATGGCGAGGTGGTGCGGGACGGGCTCGGCGCGGACGCGCTCCAAGAGCTTGCGCTCCGTCGCGTCCCGCAGCACGTCCCCGACGAGGTGGGAGAGGTAGCGGGAGGAGGACTTCTGTGCCTCGGGCTTCGGGTCCTCGACCACGGGGAACCCAGACGCCGTGAGGTTAAGTCGTGTCGACCCGGGGAGGGCGCCCTGGTCGGGAGTTCCGGGGGGCGGGAAGGGATCCCGCCGCTCCTTCGAACCCGAGTCCCAGCCTCGACAGAGCTAGATCCTAGACCACTAGACTACCAGGGCAGCCTCGACCGCGTAACCGCTCGATGCTATGAACCTTGCCCCGGGCGGTCGCGTCGATACGGCCTCCGGTCCTCGCCGGCTACGAGGGCGGGCGGACCCATCTTGCGAGTGGAGGTCGAGATTTATCTAGGGAGGGCCCGACTCCTTAGACCTACCACGAGGTGCGAACCATGTCGATGAAAACACCCGAAGCGTGGGGCCTGGCGATCGTGGGGATCTTGGGCCTAGTGCTCGCGCTGAACCAGATGGGGGTCGATGTTCCGGCCCTCCTCGGGACCGCCATTCGCGGAACCGTACACATGCTGAACCAGCCGCTCCTGGGCCTCACCTAGGACGGCCGGCCTCTCGCCTCGCCGCTCGACCCTCGGGGCTTCCCCACCCCGGGGGTCTCCCTTCCCCTTCGCTCTCGGATGAGATCGTCCGTGGACATCCCGGACCCTATCACCGGACCAGGGGCCGACGGGGGAATGAGGGACGGTGGTCAAGGCGCCCGGCGGGCCAGGGTGGCGCGCACCTGTCGGGGGAGGATCACGCCGCCGGGGGTGATGAAGGCGGTCACGAAACGGGCGGGAGTGACGTCGAACGCGGGATTGCGCGCCGGCGAGGAGCGGGGAGTGACCCTTCGTCCGGCGAACCCCAAGACCTCCTCGGGGTCGCGCTCCTCGACGGGGATGGACGCCCCCGTGGGGGTGCTGGCATCAAAAGTGCTCCACGGGGCGGCGACGTAGAACGGGACTTGGTTCTCGTGGGCCACGACCGCTTTCTCGTACGTGCCGATCTTGTTCGCGAAGTCCCCGTTGCGGGCGATACGATCCGCCCCCACGATGACGACGTCGACCTTCCCGGTGGCCAGGAAGTGGCCGGCGGCGTTGTCGGCGATGACGGCGTGCGGGATGTGCTCGCGTGCGAGCTCCCAGGCCGTCAGTCGGGACCCCTGGAGGAGCGGCCGCGTCTCGTCGACCCAGACGAACAGTCGGGCTCCTCGGGAGCGGGCCACCCGGATCGGGGCGAGCGCGGTTCCCCACTCGACCGTCGCGAGGGCCCCCGCGTTGCAGTGCGTGAGCACGTTGCGGGCCTTCGCGAGCAGCGGGGCTCCGGCGGTCCCGATCCGATGGCACTCCTCGACGATCTGGGCCCGATACTCGTCCGCGGCCCGCTTTGGGTCCTTTCCGCGGGCCCAGGCCCGCCGCACCGTCTCGATCCCGACGAACAGGTCGTGCGCCGTGGGGCGGGTCCGTCCGAGGAGCGCCGCGGCCTTCGCGGGGGTGTACTTTCCTTCTCGTTCGGCGAGGACCATCCCGTACGCCGCCGCCACGCCGATCGAGGGGGCGCCACGCACGGCCATCGTTCGGATCGCATCGGCCGTGGCGGCGAGGGTCCGGATCTTGCGGATCACGACCCGGGAAGGAAGCTCGCGCTGGTCGAGCAGCGAAAGGGTCCCCCGCGAGTACCAGAGAGCTCGGACCGGCACGGAGCCTCCTACGCGTCAAAGGTGTGGGCAAGGTTGAGCCAGTCCGGAGTCACGATCTTGGGCGTGCCCAGGGCCTGGTCGAGCGGGATCCCGCGGACCACCGGACCGGCGAGCACGGCCACCTCTCCGAAGCGGCCGGCGAGAGCGAGGTCGACCGCGGCGGCGCCCAGTCGGGTCGCGAGGATACGGTCGAACAGCTCGGGAGGTCCCCCGCGCTGGATGTGGCCGATCTGCGCGCTCCGGGTCTCGACGGACGTGACCTCCTGGATGCGACGGGCGATCTCGACCCCCACTTCCCGCTCTCTCAGGAGCTCGTGTCCGAACTCGTCCTTTCCGCCGGTGGAACCCCGACGGGCCCCGAGATCGATCCCTTCGCTCGCGACGACCAGGGCATAGCCCCGGGCCGCGACCGCCCGGCGAACCTTCTCCATGAGGGCCGACTCGTCGTACGGTTCCTCCGGCACGAGGGTCGCGTCCGCCCCGGCGGCCAGCCCGGTCGCGAGCGCGACCCAGCCGGCATGACGCCCCATCACCTCCAGCACGATCGCGCGGTGGTGGCTCGAGGCGGTATCGCGGAGCCGCTCCAAGGCGTCCACCGCGACATCGACCGCCGAGTGGAATCCGAACGTCCAGTCGGTCCCGTTCACGTCGTTGTCCATGGTCTTCGGAACCCCCACGACGTGGCCTCCTCGGCGGAAGAGCTCCCGGGCCGCGGAGAGCGTGTCGTCCCCTCCGATCGCGATGAGGGCGTCGACCCCATCCGTCCCAAGTCGCGCGAGGACCTTGGCCCCGTCGGCCTCGTTGGCGAACGGGTTGGTGCGCGAGCTGCCGAGGATCGTGCCCCCTCGGTTGAGGATCGGGCGGACCTCGTCGACGGTGAGCGGGCGGCTCAGCCCGTCCCGGACTCCCTTCCACCCGTCGAGGTAGCCGATGGTCGAGTGGCCCCCGTGAGCGGCCCGGAAGACCGCCGCCCGGATCGCGGGATTGAGGCCCGGGCAGTCGCCCCCACCGGTCAGGATCCCGAACTTCACGCCGAAACCTCGACGTAGCCCCGCGGGGCTGTAGTGAGGAACTCGTAACCGGTCTTCGTGATCACGACGTCGTCCTCGATCCGAACTCCGCCCTTGCCCGGCAGGTAGATGCCCGGCTCCACCGTGACGACCATCCCGACCTCGAGGAGGTCGTCGACGTTCGGGGCGAGGCCGGGGCCTCCGTCATGCACGGCGAGTCCGAGCGCATGGCCGAGCCCGTGGGTGAACCGGCCCTTCCACGGGGACGCATCGATCACGCGTTCCGCCGCCCGGTGGACCTCCTTTCCGGAGATCCCCGGGCGGAGCACCTCGAGCGCCGCCTTCTGCGCGGCCTCGACGCACTCGTGGACGGCCTTCATCTCGTCGTCGCGCGGCCCATAGTGGAACGAGCGGGTGATGTCGCAGGCGTAACGGCGGTACCAGGCGCCGAAGTCGCAGACCATCGACTGTCCCGGGCGCAGCGGAGTCCCATCCGGCTGGTAGTGCGGCTCGGCGCTGTGCGGGCCGAACCCCACGATGGTGGAGAACGAGCACCCGTTGGCCCCCAGCTGGTTCATGGCATACTCCATCTCCGCCGCGAGCTCGAGCTCGGTGATCCCGGGGCGCAGGAGAGAGGGGATCTTCCGGCCGACCTTCGAGCCGATCTCGGCCGCCTTGCGGATCTTCTCGACCTCGCTCGCGTCCTTCACCGCGCGGGCCTTCTGGATGCCGACGCCCGCGTCGACGAACTTCGCGCCGGGAAGGCTCTCCGCCAGTTGGACGTAGCCCGCGTGGGTCAGTTCCCGATAGTTGAGGCCCACTGTTGCGGTCGAGGGGACGAGCTTCTGGAGGATCTTCGTGCTCTCGCCCCGGCCGACGACATGGATCTGGACGTGCGGGTCGTGTTTCGCCGCGAGCTCGGCGCTCTCCGCCTCGAGCGGCGACGACGTGACGTCGAGCGACCCGTCCGGGTGCGCGATGGCGACCGAGCCCTCGAAGAGGCCGCTCGGGACATCGAAGAGATAGAAGAAACTCCGGTCGATGTGCGGGTCCACGGCGTTCGCGAGGAGCACTACGTCGGGCTTCGGCTCGAGGTTCGCGAATACGTTCTCTACGCGCGCCTTCATGTCGAGGAAGGGACGGTCGAGGGCGTTTCAACCTTTGCGGTGGCGGCCCGGAGGTCCTTCCACGAGAGGAGCGGCATGCGCGCGGCGCGGACCTCGTCGATGCGGGAGACGGAGAGGTTCCGGGGCGCCGCGTGGAGGTTCTCGGGCGTGTCGTGGACCGCCCGCTCGAACGCGGCCGCGAACTCGTCGAGCGCCCACTTGCTCTCGGTCTCGGGCAGCTCGATCATCAGCGATTCCTCCACCAGGGATGGGAAGTAAATGGTCGGCGCGTGAACCCCTTCGTCCAGGAGGCGCTTCGCGAGGTCCAGCGTGCGTACCCCCCGCTCCTTCAGCGGCGCGCCCGACAGGACGAACTCGTGCTTCACGAGCGTCCGGAAGGGCCGGGGGAGATAGGCACCGAGCTTCTTTCCCAGGTAGTTCGAGTTGAGCACGGCCCGGCGCGAGACGTGGCGGAGGCCCTCCTCGCCGTGGGAAATGGCGAACGCGTACGCCCGGAGGTCGAGGCCGAAGTTCCCGTAGGCCGTCTTGATCTTGCCGATCGATTTAGGACGGTCGTAATCCAAGTGGAATTTCCGGCCGGTCTTCACGATCCTCGGGATCGGGAGGTACGGGGCGAGCCGCTCGCCGGCCGCCAGCACGCCCGCGCCCGGGCCGCCGCCGCCGTGGGGGGTCGCGAAGGTCTTGTGGAGGTTCAAGTGCGCGACGTCGAACCCCATCCGGCCCGGGGTCGTGATCCCCATGATGGCGTTCAGGTTCGCGCCGTCGTAGTAGAGCATCCCACCTGCGGCGTGCACCGTCTCCGTGATCTCGAGGATGTCGCTCTCGAACAGGCCCGCGGTGTTCGGGTTGGTGAGCATGAAGCACGCCGTTCGGTCGTTGACCGCGGCCCGCAGGGCGGCCAGGTCGACGCACCCGTCCTTCGAGGGGATCTCCCGGGTCGTGAATCCCGCCATCGCAGCGGAAGCCGGATTGGTCCCGTGGGCGGTGTCGGGCAGGAGGACCTCGGAACGCTGTCCGAGGAGGCCCTTGTCGCGGAAGTACGCCCGCACCATGAGCAGGGCGGCGTATTCGCCGTGCGCGCCGGCCGCCGGCTGGAGCGAGACCTCGGGGAGTCCGGTGACCTTCGTCAGGATCTTCTCGAGCCGCCAGAAGATCTCGAGCGCCCCCTGGACCGTGGCCTCGGGTTGGCCGGGATGGAGCTCGGCCGCTCCCTTCCGCCGAGCGAGGAGCTCGGAGACCTTGGGATTGTACTTCATCGTGCAGGACCCGAGCGCGTACGAGGACGTGTCGATCCCGAAATTCATCTGCGAAAGGCGAGTGTAATGCCGAACGACCTCGAGCTCGGAGAGTTCGGGCCATCGCACGGCCTCGCGCCGGCGGAGCCGTTCGGGGATTCCGGGCACCGCCGGCGGGGGCGCCTCGGGCGCGTCCGGTATGAGGTCCCAGACGTTGGGCTCGTCCCAGCGGGCCTGCCGGAACGTCATCGGTCACCCCCGACCGAGGCCATCGCCGTGCGGGCCCCCTTGACGTACTTCTGGATGTCGCGGTCCGTGGTCGCATCCGTCGCCGCGACCAGGATGCGGGCGGGGCCCACGGGAGTTCCCGGCCGCGGGTCCGCGAGCGGAATGCCGCCGAGCACCTTGCGCCGCCGGAGGCGGTCGAGAAAGCCGTCCGCCGTGCCGTGCTTGAGCTCGATCGTGAACTCACCGAGGTAGGGCGAGTCAAAGCGGGGGGAGTGGATCCCCTCCACGCTGCCGAGGGCGCTCGCGAGCGTCCGCGCCTTCTCGGCGATGGACGTCTGGAGGTTCGCGAGGCCGCGCGGACCGACCAGGCTCGCGTAGACAACGAAGGCGAGGGCGATCAACGACTGGTTCGTGCAGATGTTGGACGTAGCACGTGAGCGGCGAATGTGCTGCTCCCGCGTCTGGAGAGTGAGGGCGAACGCCGGTCGTCCTTCCGAATCGACCGTGGCGCCGACGATCCGGCCCGGTGCCGAGCGGAGGTGTTCTTTGCGGCACGCGAACAGCCCGAGGAGAGGGCCGCCGAAGGAAGGAGGGATCCCGAAGCCCTGTCCCTCGCCCACGACCACGTCCGCCCCGAACGACCCGGGGGGCTCGAGCACGGTGAGGGCGAGCGGGTCGGCCGAGACCACCAGCGGTACGTCGCCGAGGATCCCCTTGAGATCCCAGAGCCCCTCGTCCACGTGACCGAACCCGTTGGGGAGGTCAGCGAGGAGTCCGAAGACGTCGTGGCCGCCGAGGGCCTGACGGACGGCGTCCAGCTCGAGCCGACCGGTGCGCGGGTCGAACGGTACTTCTTCGAGGGTGAGTCCCGCGCCGGAGGCGTAGTTCGCGAGGACGCTCTTCTCTTCCCACGGCAAGCTCGCCGGGAGGAGGAATTTCTTCCCCTCGTGGATGCGGCGGCAGAGGAGCAACGCCTCCCCGCTGGCGGTCGCGCCGTCGTAGAGCGACGCGTTGGCCACGTCCAGTCCGGTCAGCTCGACCCAGAGGCTCTGGAATTCGAAGAGGGCGCGGAGCATGCCCTGACTGGCTTCCGCCTGGTACGGTGTGTAGGACGTGAAGAACTCGCTCCGGGAGAGGATGGAGTCGACCGCCGCCGGGCTGTACCGCGTGGAGATCCGTCCCCCGAGGAAGCTCGAGAACTTGGAAAGCGGGCGGTTGCGGTCGAGGATCTTGTCGATGTGGGCGACGACGTCGGGCTCCTCCAAACCGGCGGCGATCCCGATCCGCCCGATGCGGGCCTTCTTCGGGACGTCGGCGAAGAGCGCATCGACCGAAGGGATGCCCAGATACTCGAGAAGGGCCGCTTCCTCCCCCGGTTCGTCCGATATCCAGCGCGGCACGTAACTCCCCGCCGCGAGCGAGTGGGACGAACCATAAATCCGTTGGGTACCGTGTCGGGGGCCCGACGCAAAGGTATTCGGCTAGGGGGGTTCCGAACGAGGGATGTGTCCGCAACGACCGGGGCCCCGCCGCCATCGCGCGCCGACTCCGCTCCCGCCTCCGTCCGTTGAGCTCCTCGACATCGCATTCCACCGGGCGTCCCTCGCGACCCCCCACGGGGACTCCAAGGCCGAGCGGGACCGTCGACGGGCCGAGCTCAAGATCGTCCGGGCCGGGGCGACCGTCGTGCGCCACCTCCGCCTCGAAACCCGTCGGTTCTTGAAGCCCTCCCTCACCCCGTTCGAGTGGTCCCTCGTGTCGAGCCGGTTCGGCGACGGGACGCTCGACCGCTCCCTCACCCGGGTACGGCGCGCGGAGGAGCGGATCCGCGGCTTGCAGCGGGACGCCGAGCGGAGCGCGAAGCGCGCCCACGGTCCCGAGATGCTCGGCGACGAGATACGGACCTACTACGGCCGACTTTCGAGCTTCGTCCGCGAGATCGACCCCGACCTGCTCCGGCTCCGGGAAGTGACCCGGTACCTGGACGAGCGCCCGAAGGTCGACCCCGCGCTCCCGACGCTCGTCGTCGCTGGGTTCCCCAACGTGGGTAAGTCCTCGCTCGTCGCACGCCTCTCGAACGCCCACCCGAAGGTCGCCGACTACCCGTTCACGACCCTCTCCATCGCGCTCGGCCATGCCGACCTGGGGTTCGACCGGCTCCAGGTCGTCGACACGCCCGGAGTGCTCGGACGGTCCCGCTACGCGAACGCCGCGGAGGCCGAGGCGGAAACGACCGTCCGGGGAGCGGCCACCGTGGTCCTCTTCCTCCTCGACCCCACCGGCACCTCCGGCCGAACGGTGGAAGAGCAGGAGGAGCTATTGGAACGGTGGCGGAAGGAGTTCCCGAACCTTCCGATGATCCCGGTGGAGACGAAGTCCGACCTCCTGCGACGGGACAACGATCGCCTCCGCGTCTCCTCGGTGACCGGGGACGGCGTCACGGAACTCCTCCAGCGGATCCGAACCCTGGTCCGGCCCAAGGGCGAGCTCCCGCCGATGCAGGAGGCCCTCGTCGAGACGTCGGAGGAGCCCGAGGAGCCGGTTCCGATTCCCGGCCGCCGGGGGCGCCGGCGCCGCTCGGACTAACGTCGCCCCGATGCGCCCCGAGGGCGTTTAGAGGGAGATCGAGGGGCCGTTGCTTGGCAGGATCACGTTCGCGGTCGCGGTCAACGCCTCGCGGAGCGCTTCCCGATGGTCGCCGTGCATCAGGACGATCGTCTCCGCCCGGGTCGCTTGCGCGAACCGGACCAGGTCGGAGTGGCCGGCGTGCGCGGAGAAGTCGAACTTCTCCACCTCGCAGACCGGGCGGATCGTCGTGTCATCGATCGTGAGCGTCCCCTCGTCGAGCAGCTGCCGTCCGTTCGAGCCGTCCACCTGGAAGCCGGTGAGGAAGATGGAGGAGTTCGCATCTCGGTACAACTCCCCGATGTAGTAGAGGACGGGGCCGCCGTCCAGCATCCCCCCGGTGGTGACGATGACCTCGGCATCCCGCACGGCCTTCTTCCGGTCCCCGGGATGCTCGATGATGTGGACGCCTTCCAGGGCGCGGCGGAACCGGCGCCCGTCGGCGAGGTATTCGGGAGCGGCGAGGTAGAGCGAGTTCACCGCCCGGGCCATGCCGTCCAGGTACGTGTCGAACCCGGCGGAGGCGAGCGTCAGGAGGACCTCCTGGGCGCGGCCGACGGCGAAGGCGGGGACGATCACCTTGCCCCCCCGCTCGACGGACTACGCGACCTTGTCGCGGAAGCGGCGCTCGGTCTCCTTGCGGTCGGGATGCTCTTTCCCGGAGTAGGTCGACTCCATGACCAGCACGTCGCATTCGAGCGGTTCGGCTCCGCCGACGAGGTGCGTCGGGTGGGTCTGCAGGTCCCCGGTGAAGAGCACGTCCTTCTCGCCCCGATAGAGCATCATCGACGCTCCGGGGATATGGCCGGCGGGCGTGAACTGGATCTCGATCCCCCGGTGGCGGAAGGTCGCGTGCCGCTCCACCGCGACGGCCTGCGCCTGGTACGAATGGATGTCTCCGGTGGTGTAGGGGGCTAGGTACCCCTCGAGCCGGGCGACCTTGAGGGCGTCCTTTGTGAGGAGGTCCGCGACGGCGAGCGTAAGCGGGGTGGCGATCAGGCGGGCCTTGGGGAGCCGGGATAGCAGCGGCGTCATCCCGGAATGGTCCAAGTGGGCGTGGGAGAGGACGGCGACGTCGATGTTGGTCGGGGCGGGCCGAGGGTAGGAAGGAGGGTCGGTCGGGGTCATCCCGTAGTCGAAGAGAAGGGTCCGGCCCTGATCGCGCACCACGAGGCCGAGCGAACCGACCTCGGACGCGCCGCCGAGGAATTGGAGTTCCATTGTGCGGCCGAGCGAAGGTCCCACTTAACGTCTGGCCGGACCGGCCTCCCCCGGCCGCCGAAGAAGTCCTCTTTAACGTCGTCCCGGTGGCCGGAGCTGTGACGGACGCTGCCCGACCCGACCTCGACATCCTGTACCGCGTGAGCGTCGCGGTTCACCGCGTCTTTCGCGACGTGACGACATCGCCTCACCGCGGCGACGTGGTCGCGATGGGGGCGAGCGGGAGCCCGACCGAGGAGATCGACCGTCTCGCGGAGGCCGAGATCCTGAAGGTGCTCGACGCCGAAGGCGTCGACTGGGACCTGGTCTCCGAGGAGATCGGTCACGTGGCGCGCGGCGGAACTCGGACCCTCGTTGTCGACCCGGTCGATGGAACGCACAACGCGCTCCGCAACCTGCCGTTCTCGACCGTCTCCCTCGCCCTCGGGACCCGCGACCTCGCGGGCGTCGACATCGGGCTCGTGCGCGACCTCTTCCGGGGGACAACCTACTGGGCGGCGCGAGGCGGGGGAGCGTTCCGGGACGGCCGACCGATCACGACGCGGGCCTGGACTCCTAAGACCGAGGTCCTCTTCGTCAACCTCGGGCGGCACGCCACGGAGCGCGCCTTCCGGTTCGCGGCCAAGGGTCGACGAGTCCGATCGCTCGGTTGCGCGAGCCTCGAGATCCTCGGCGTGGCCGAGGGCGGCGCGGACGCCTACCTCTTCGAGAACTCCGCCCAGGCCGGAAACCTCCGGGCGACCGATATCGCCGCCGCCTACCGCATCCTGCTGGAGGCCGGCGGGGGTCTCCAGGACGTCTCGGGTCAGGCGCTCGACGCGTTCCCGCTGACCGTGGACCGGAGGACGAGCCTTTTCGCGTGGGGAGACCCTGCCTTCGCCCGCTCCGCGACCGCCGAGGGGTACCTATGAAGCTCGGCGTGACCGCGAACCCCAAGAAGCCGGTGGCGCTCGACCTCGCCCGTCGGGCCATCGCCCAGGTCGGCTCGCGCGCGGAGATCGTGGTCAGCGACGAGGCCCCGAGCGTCGGACCCTCCCTTCCGCACCAACCGCTCGAAGCGATGCGCCCCGACGTGCTCGTGGCGATCGGCGGCGACGGAACGTTCCTCTACACCCTCGGCCGGAACCCGACCCCCCTTCTCCCGATCAACGCGGGGACGGTCGGGGTTCTCGCCGAGGTCGCCGCCCACCGGCCGAAGGAGCTCGAAGGGGCGATCGAGCGCCTGCTCTCGGGGCTCTACCACATCGAAGAACGCATGAAGCTCGCGGCCGAGATCGACCACACCCCCTTGCCCGATGCGACGAACGATGTCGTCCTCCACTCTTCCCGGGTCGGCCGGATGGCCCGGTTCGAGGTCGCGGTCGACGGGGAGTTGGCCGGATGGCTCCGCTCGGACGGGATCATCGTCGCGAGCCCCACCGGCTCGACCGCCTACTCGCTGAGCTCGCTCGGACCGATCGTCGACCCGGGCCTGGACGCCCTCGTCCTGACGTCGATCGCCCCGTTCCGGGCCGAGGCGCGCGCGATCGTCATCGAACCGCTCCGCACCATCCGGTTGCGCGTGGCCGACCCCCATCGCGATGCGGTCGTGATCGTGGACGGTCAGGCGGACGTCGCGGTGCCCGCCGGGGCGTCGCTCACGATCTACCGGTCCCCGCGACGGGCGCGCATCGTACGGTTCGGCTCGAGCTTCCTCTACCGTCTGAAGGGCAAGTCGATCCTTCCGTGGACCGAGGAAGCGGCGGGAGGCGCGGGCGCGCATGCCGATCTTCCGCCCTCAGCGTAAGCGCGCCCCCGGCGGTCCGCGGCTCGGCGATTCGCCGACCGCGATCTCCCGACGCGCCCTCACGAGCGCGCTCGCGAGCGCCCGGAGCGCCTACCCGAACGAATTCGGCGGGGTCCTTCGGGCCGACCCGCCCGGGGTCATCGGGGAGCTGCTGCTGCTCCCGGGGACGACGGCGGGCCGCCGACACGCCAACTTCCAGCTGTACATGCTCCCCGCCGACCTCACGGTCGTCGGAACGGTCCACTCCCATCCTTCGGGGGCGCTCCATCCCTCGGAGGCGGACCTTCGGCTCTTCCGGAGCTGGGGGCGCCGCCACCTCATTCTCGGCTCCCCGTTCGAGTCGTGGTCGTGGCGGGCGTACGACGGCAACGGAGCCGAGACCCACCTTAGGGTCGTCGAGGCCGGCGGGGACCATCCCGTCGGTCGTTTCCGCCCGGTCCACCGGGCCGAACCGCTTCCGTCGGACACGACCTTCCCCGACGACGAGGCGTGAGGCGGCGGTCGGTCTACTCGCGGACCGGAATGGTCGGGATGGGCAGCCGGTCGGGCGTCGCGTTCGGGTCCCGCATCTCGCGCGGGGGCCGCCGGGGCGAGTTCGTTAACCCGTGCATCTTCGCGAGCGTCTCGAGGAAGTAGATGAACCCACGGAAGCCGTAGCGGTACATCGACGTGCGCCGTCCCTCATAGTCGAAGAAGTCGTTCAGCATCGCCTTCGACTGGCGGATCCCGTGGGTGAGGGCCCGCTTGAACAACTCCTCCTGCATCGGGCTCAGCCGGTCGCGGCGGAACCAGTCGCGCGACTTGAGATGGCCGAGCGGTACGAAGAACATCGGGACGAGGATCGACTTGAAGTCCCAAAGGTAGTCGATGAGGTCGATCGTCTTCGCGACGTCGTCCTCGGTCTCCTGGGGGAGCCCGACGATGAACGTGCACGCGGGGAAGAGGCGGTTGTCGTTCATCAGGCCGGCCGCCTGGACGACGAGTTCGGGCCATTGCGAGGCCTTGAAGGGAGCGACCTTCCCCGGCATCGCCGCCGTGATCATGCGGGGGGAACCAGTCTCGACGCCCACCTCGACCCCCCACCAGTCCTGCTTCTCGTCGAGCAGGACCTCGGCGCACTTGGCGAGCAGCTTCGGCTTGGTCATGAGGCTCGCTATCGCGACATGGCTCCAGCCGACCTGCTCGTAGTACCGCTTCGCGAGCGCGAGGAGCGGGAGCAGCTTCTCCTCGTGGGGCATGACGTTCGGGCTGCCGTAGAAGTAGACGTCGTCCGAGTGCAGGAGGCCCTTGCGGACGCCGATCTTGGCGTTGACCTTGAGCTCCTCTTCGATCTTCTCGAGCGGGTACCACCGGGTGGGTCGGGTGGTGACGGAGCAGAACGAGCAGCCCCGGCAGCAGCCTCGGCCGATCTCGACGAGGCCGTTGACGCTCGGGTACTTGATGGAGGAGATCTGATCGACCCTCGGGGCCTCCTTCGCGCCGAGCACGACGTGGGGTGGGATGAACTCGTCCCGGAGCGCCTTCCCGACGATGTCCCGGACGAAGACGTCGGCCTCGCCCTCGACGACGGAGTCGATGCCGCCGAACGAGTCCAGGAACTCCTGGATGAAAGGAAGCTTCATGCGCGTCGCGGGGGAGAGTTGCCAGGCGCAGGGGCCACCCGCGATGATCTTGAGGCCGCGTTTCCGCGCCTCGACGACCGCCGGCTGGGTTAGCATCCGCTTGAAGTTGACGGAATTCAGGGTCTCCTTCTTCATCACGCCGCCGAACGTGGAGCTTGGCGGGTTGAGTCCGAAGTAATCGTGGCCCGAGATCAGGAGGACCTTCGCCTCCCCGGGCATGTACTTGTTGAGATGGCTCGGGTGCACGATGCGCGCGTCGAAGCCGCCGTCGATCAGGGAGGCCTCGATCTTCCGCATGCCGTACGGGGCCATCTTGGGGTAGCCGTGCTCGTCCACGGGCATGGCGGGGAAGAACATCCGCTGGTAGACCGCCTCGGGCAGGAGGTAAGCGGGGGTCGTGGTCCCGAACCCTAGGAACTCCTTACCATGGTGGTCGCTCATCATCGTCCAATCGCAAGTGATGACGACTTCGGGCATCGAACCTTCCTGACTGTGGCCTCTCGGGACTACTCCCGGGGTTCCGCTGTCGAGGCGAACACTGAGCCCACCTTATTAAGGCCTGCGAAGCACACTGAGCGACACCGGCCTCTCGGGCACAGGCGGGAACGGACCTTAGCCGAAATCCGACTCGTCGTCGTCCCGCGAGAGAACCCCGTCAAACGATTCGTCGGCATCCTCGCTACTTTCGTCCGTGTCACCGGATTCCCGGAAGGCCGGGTCCCGTTGCATCAGGTGCACCCGTACACAGTCGCGGTGGGCGGGTTGTCCGTTCCACGAGCTCGTCTCCGCCGGGTCGCCGAGCGGCTCCTTGCAGAGGGTGCAGATCTCGGGCGGGGCGCTGATCCAGGAGATCCGCCGGGGAGGGGCGACCATAGAGGACCGAGGAGAGGATGGGGGTGCTCCTCCTTTACCTTTCGGGGGAAGGAGGTCCTGCGACGGGGGGTCCCGGGCCCCGCGTTCCGCTCGACTTTAAGCACCGGGCGGGGTGCGCCCTCCTCGTGAACGTCCTCGTGGAGATCCGCCGTCGTCGGGTGGCTCTCGGTATCCCGCTCGGCGAACTGGCCCGCGCCGTAGGACGGAGCGATGCGACGCTCTCGCGGATCGAGCGCGGCCAGATCCGTCCGTCCTACGACCTCGTCCAGCGGCTGCTCGCCTACTTGGAAGAGCAGGAGGCCCTCCAGATCCCCCGCCTCGCCGTGCGCGACGTGCTCAACCGAGCCATGGTGACCGTCGAATCGTCCGCGACCCTCCTGGTGGCCGCCCAACGGATGGAAGGAGGGGCGTTCTCGCAGCTCCCGGTGGTGGAACACGGGAGGGTCGTCGGCTCCCTCTCGGAAGGAGCGTTGTTGCGCGCCCTCGCCCGCTCGAAAGGAGGGCGCGCCCGGGTCCGGGAGATACTGGAGCCCGCCTATCCCCAAGTCGACGAGGAGTTCCCGGCCGACCTGCTTCCGGGACTCTTCGCCCACTACCCGGCCGTACTGGTCACTCGACGGGGAGAGCTTCGCGGCATCGTGACCAAGGCCGACCTCATCCGGGGCCTCCGCGGCACGGCTCTCCGCCGAACTCCGACCGCCTAACGGGGACGGTTCGAGGTCCTCACCGCGCCGAGGACGGCGTCGATCGCGGCGGCGGAGGCGAGGAAACCCAAGGCATCCGCCGTCCCGCCGGGCCGTGATTCCTTCGGGGGTGGCCCCGTAAGTCCCGTCGAGACGGCGAACAGGACGTCGCCGTCGGTCGCACTGTGGTACGGCACCACGACCCCTCCGAGCGCCGCGTGCACGACCGCCGCGGCGCGCTGGAGGGTCGGACGCGGAACCTCGAGGTCCGTCAAGATCACCGTGAGCGTCGTCCCGGTGCCGGCACGGACGTCCTTCGAATCGACGCCGGGTGGGACGATCCGCCCCCGAGGCCCTCGCGCCCCGGCGACCCACGACCCCCGCGCCGGATCCCGCACGGCCCCCGCCGAGTTGACGGCGACGAGGGCCGCTACCCGACCCCCGCCCGAACCGCCGCGAAGACCACCCCACTCCGCCATGCATCGCCGCGGCCCGTCCCAGATACTTTCCGACGGACGCCCCGGCTCCGGCGCCGACCCGACCGGTCGCTACGGCGGCGGAGTGGGCCGAGCGGGCCGCCTCGTAGGCGAGGGTTCGGTAATTCGGAAGGGACCTGACGCTCACCGGGAGGTCGAACAGGGCCGCCCCGGAAATGGACACGATCCGGTGCGGGTTCCGGAACACCTGGCTCCCGCCGCCGGTCTCGAGGACGTGTTGACGGATCCCGCCGGCGGCGTCGAGTCCGTGCACGCTGCCTCCGGCGAGGAATAACCCCCAACGGCGACCGAACGTCGCGTCGAGGGAGAGGGAAGCCGTGTCGTAGGTCGCGGAGGCACCTCCCCGCACGTCCACGACGACCGGCGTGGCCCGGTCGAAGAGGATCGCGGTCACCCACTCCTTCCGTCCTCGCTCTCCGCGTGGCCGATCCGGACCCCCGCGACCGGCCGGTGTGCCGACGGAGTTCGTACCACGCCCGACCCTCATGCGTCCCGCGACAAAACGGCTCGCCCTTCGACGGGCCGGAGGCTCGCCCTTTTCTCCCCTCCGGGATGGGGACCCCTCGATGAGCCCGGCCAAGAATCCCGCGCGGGAGGCCGAACCGCCGACCGCGTTCCGCATCGCCCGCGACGTTCCGCTCGGTCGCCACCCGATCCTGGCCGTCTTCCCCGGTCTCGACAAGCTCCCGCCGGGTCGCAAGATCCACGCCGAGGCGAAGGTGCGCGAACGCCTGTTCCGCACCACCGAGATCGAGCTCGTCGCGGCCGACATGTGGATGTACGTGGCGCCGCGCGAGATCCCGAAGTTCGTGCGACGGGAGTGGAAGCCTGTCGTCTCCCCGGATTCGAACTGCATCGTGGTCGGGGCGGGCCATCTCCGCGAGAGCCCCGCCCTGACCCTGTACCTCGACATCTACCACGAACTGTGCCATATCCTCCAACGCGACGGCGGCGCGGAGCTCTGGGAAGCCGGCGTCAGCTACGTCGAGCGATGGACCGAGATCGAGGCGTACCGGTTCGTCATCGAGGAAGCGCGACGACTCAAGGTGAGCGACGCGTACCTCCGGGAGTATCTCGAGGTCGAGTGGATCTCGGCCAAGGAGCACCGGACCCTTCTGACGACCCTCGGTGTACCCGCCGCGTAACCTCGCATCTCCCACCACGACCGGGCGGGGAGCCGGTGGTTGCCGGACGAAGTTAGCCTTTATCCACCGGACCCCCGAATGAACGGCGCACCGGGAGGAGGGCGTGTCGGTCGACGTCAAGGCGACCACGATCCTCCGGCCCTCCTCGAGCGACCTCTGGTTCCTGGCCTACCTTCCGCTCGCGATCTCGGACGGGATCGCGACGCCGCTCATCCCGCTGCTCGCGCTTCAGCACTTCGGCGCGACCGCCTTCGCGGTCACGATCATCATCGCCGCGAGCGCGATGAGCCAGGTCCCGTTCACGATCCTCTGGGGCAACCTGTCCGACCGGGTCGCCCACCGGAAGTACTTCCTGGTCGGGTCGTTCCTCGCGACCGGGTTCAGTATCATCGCGATCGCGCTCGCCCACGACCTCCTGACGTACTTCTGGCTCAACGTCGTGGAGGGGCTCGCGTCGGCGGCGAGCGCTCCGATCGGAACGATGCTCCTTCTCGAGACCCGGCACAAGCGCTGGTGGCCCCAGGACATCGGGTTCTTCGGCCTCATCTCGGGCCTCGGCACGACCGCCGGCCTGGCCATCGGGTTCGTCTGGCTCTTCGTGATCGGGACCGCGTCGCCCGTCATTCAGGTGATGACGGGGCTCCTGTTGCTCTCGGGGGTACTCGCCCTCCTCTCTGCGATCGTCGCCTTGGCGTGGATCGAGGAACCCGCGGGCCGTCTCGACCGTCGGCTGGTCTCCGACCTCGTCCATCTGCATCGCGGGGTCGTGGAGCGGATCCGTCACTTCCGGGTGCGCGTGGTGGGACTGGTCGACCTGACCCGCACCTCCGCGGAACGGCTTCCGGGCCGGGAGTATCTTTTCCTCGCCGCCCTCGGCGTAATGAGCGTCGGGTTCGACATCTTCTACGGTCCCTTCCCCGTCTTCCTCTGGCAGAACGCCCGGTTCTCGGACGCGGGGATCTTCATCGTGTATCTCGGCTCGGCCGGAGCCTCGACCGCCCTCTTCTTCCAATCGGGCAAAGCCGTGGATGAGCACTCGCCGAAATCGATCTTCCTTCAATCGATCGGGGCCCGGGTCCTCCTCCTGCTCCTGTTCCTCTGGGGACCGATCTACGTGCTGCTCGGCCTGGGAAGCCCGCAGTTGCTCGCCTGGGTCACCCTCCTGAACGCGTTGCTCGGGGTGACGTGGGCCTTCATCTCGACAGCGAGCACCCTGTTCCTGGTCCGCCTCGTGGGTCGCTCGGCGCGGGGCCGCGCCCTGGGACTGTACAATGCCTTCGCCGGCGCCGGCGGTCTTCTCGGAACCCTGCTCGGCGGCTGGCTCTACGCGACCTACGGAGTCCACATCGCCTACTCCATCGCAGCCGGCACGGTCGTGCTCGGAGGGCTCATGCTCGTCCCCATCCCGTACCACATCTTCCAGCTTCCCCGGCCCCGGGCACGACGACGGAGTCAATTGGCCGCGGCCCGGGCGGTCAGCCCCGTTCCACGCACTACGGCCCGGCGCTCGCGTTAGGGGGCGCGCGGGGGCGGGGGGCCCCCGGAAGGCCGGACGCCTCGGCGCCGGTACCAGCGGCGGCACGCCGCGCGCGAGGGGAGTAGCATCACGCCCTCGTCGCTCCGCCCGATCGCGAGATAGTCCCCCCGGAGGAATGCCCGGCCGACCAGCGCGCAGGAGATCGCGTCGAGCTCATCGTGCGTCAGGTCGGGACGCACGAGGTCGCCCGTGACGCCGAGCGTGGCCAGGCCGCGTCGGAGCGGTTCGTTCCCCGCTTGCTTGCGCGGGATCCCCCACAGGTCCTGGGCCGCGCCGGGATAACACTCGATCGAGAGGATCCCGATCGCGGTGAGCTCGGTCCGCAGCCGCATCCCGCGGCTCGTCAGCATCCGCATCGGTCCGAGCGTGATGGGAAAGAAGCGGATGCCGAGACGTAGGAGCTCCCGGTCGCACGCCCGGAGGTGGGGGCCGGAACGGTCCTCGATGGAGGCCCGTCCGATCGGCAGGAAGAGGGGCGCATCGATCGCGACGACATCGGGGGCGGCGTCCCGAACGGCCGTGAAGATCTCCTCGTCGGTGTGGAGCGCCCGGGTCCGGACCCGAGTGCCCCGTCCCAGGAAGCAGAAGCCCGTGGTCCGTCGGGGGCTTCCCGCGAGGTCGAGCCCGACGACCCGGTCCGCCGAGACGGGAGGATAGGTCCGCCTCGGGGTCCGCGGCGGACGAGTCACCCGAACATCCCACCCGTGGTCAACGTCCGGATGACGTAGCCGATCGCGAGGTTCCCGAAGATCACCTCGAGTTCGGCCGGGTAGCCTCGGATCACGCACGAACGGAAGCCGAGTTGCCCCGTCGCGACGGGCTCGGTCCCGCGGAAGATGGTGAACTTTCCCGTGAGTCGCTCGTTGATGGTGAAGCGAACCCCACCATATTCCAGGAGGAGAGGGCCGAAGGCGGTTCCCTTCGTCTTGACGATGGTGTCCCCGAGGCGGATGTGGATCTCGTCGGATTTCGCGTGGTACGTTACGGTGGAATGGAGGGTCTCCGGTTGGCTCATCCGGTACGTGTGGTACTCGGTCGCGAAGAGCGCGGCGATCCGTCGCCCGATCCCGGGATCCTCGGCACCCGGGGGCTTGGCGGTCCACTCCTCCTCGCCGACCTTGAGCTCGATGATGTTCTTCAACACCCGAGCCGTGGCCTCGATCATCCAACGAGGAACGCGAGCGACTCCGCCATCTAATAATGGCGCCCCGACATCCAACGGCGTGGCGGACCCGATTTGGCCCTCCCCTACGGAGCGCGCGATGGGGATCGGGTTCTTCGGCAGCTCGGCATCGGGCGTTCCGGCCCGGCTCAAAGCGACGCCCGACGCGTTCCGGGTCACGGAGATCTCGAGTTACCCGCTCCCCGACCCGGAGGGCGAATTCTCCGTCCTGCGCGTCGTGAGCCAGGACTGGGAGCAGCACGAGCTCAGCGCCGCGATCGCGCGGCGACTCGGACTGGCCACGTCGTCGCTCGACTGGGCCGGCACGAAGGATCGGCGGGCCGTGGCCGAACGCCTCGTCTCGTACCGGGGCGCGCTGCCCCGGGAGGATCTCGATCTGCCTCGGGTCCGGGTCGTGGAGGCGTACCGCGCCCGGGACGGGCTCGTGCTCGGGCACCATTACGGGAATTCCTTCGACCTCCGGCTCGACGAGCTGGCCCTTCCCCCCGAACGGGCCACCGAGGTCTTCCGTGCGGTGGAGAAGGAGCTGCGGGCGGCGGGCGGTTTCCCGAACTTCTTCGGCCCCCAGCGGTTCGGGGAAGTGCGTCCCATCACGCACGAGGTAGGCCGGTGGGTCGTTCGGGGGGACCTGGCCCGGGCCGTTGAGGTGTACCTCGTCGACCGGCCCGCCGGCGGAAAGGCCGGAGTGGGGGACGCCGCGCGCGCCGCTTACGCGGAACACCACGATGCGATGCGGGCCCTGCGGGAGTTTCCGAGCGAGTACCGGTTCGAGCGGACGCTGCTCGAGCACCTCGCCCGAGGACACCCTCCGGAGCGGGCTTTCCGCGGACTGTCGCGCGACCTGCGCCTCCTCTTCGTCCACGCGTTCCAGGCGTACCTCTTCAACCTCTGGATGACCCGACGGGCCGAACTCGGCGTGCCATTCGACCGACCGGTAGAGGGCGATCACATTCTCCGGCTCGGTCGAGATGGGACCGTCCGAAGCCAGGAAGGGATCCCGGCTGGCGCGGACAATCTTACCGAATGCACCGACCTCGTAACGCGCGGCCGGGCCCAGGTGGCGGGACCGCTGGTCGGGTACGAGACGCCGCCCGGAGTTGGCGTCCCCGGCGAGATCCTGGAGCAACTCCTGCGGGAGGAAGGGGTCGATCGTGCGATGTTCCGCCTTCGGGCCGCTCCCGAGGTCGCGAGCAAGGGCGCTTGGCGACCGGTCCTCGTACCTCTCCCACCCCTCTTCATCGCGCCCGACGGGGTCGACGGGGTCCGGTTCCGATTCGCGCTTCCCAAGGGAGCGTACGCGACCGTCCTGCTCCGGGAGTTCCTGAAGAGCCCGCCGGCGTGAGCTGCCGCCGCGTTTCCAGAGGAGCCTACTAATACCGGGGGCCCGCGTCGGGCGCCCGGGGTTCTGTTCTCTATGGCCGCCCAGTCTCCGCGCCCGTTCCTCCTGCCCCCCCAGACGGCCGGGGGACCGCCGCGACCGCCGGACCTGGCAGGACGTCCCGCCCGGGTCCCGACGGGGGTGCCGGATTTCGACTACCTGACGGGCGGGGTCCCGGCCGGCTCCGTCGTCCTCCTCTGGGGCCAGGCCGGCGCAGGTCACCAGGAGTTCGCCTTCACGAGCGCGGTCCACCTGATGCTCCACTACGACCTACCGCGTCTCCACGAGTTCTACCTCGGGAGCGCGAAGGGGCCGTTCGTCTACCCGGAGGGGGTCGTCTATGTCAGCACCAGCCGTTCCCAGGAGCAGGTGCTCGACGAGCTCCGGGGCTCCTTCGAGCAGACGTACGCGGAGGTCCTCTCCCGCCACCTGAACTTCCTCGACCTGTCCCGCGAGTACTTCGCGGACACGGTCGTCCCGGCGGCCTGGGCGTCCGTGCCGAGCCCGTTGCTGGGCGGCGGATCCCCCGCGCGGCTCGCGGACGGCGGGCCGCTCCGTGCGCTCGTGGAAGGGATCGACGCGGCCGCCGGACGTCAGCTCGTCGTCGTGGACTCGCTCACCGACCTCCTCGTGCGTCGGGGAGTGGAGTCGGCGGACATGCTCACCCTCCTGAAGGGGCTGCGTCGCCGGGCCAAGGAGTGGAGCGCGGTCGTCTACCTGATCCTCTCGGAGGGGGTCGTCCCGGAAGCCATGGAGCAGGCCGTGATCGATTCGGTCGACGGGGTCCTGCACTTCAGCTGGACGACGAGCCCGAGCCACTCGCACCGCCAGCGGACGATGCTGATCGAGAAGTTCATGCCGGTCCTCGCCCACGTGCCGGCGGAGTACCACGGGCGATTCGTGATCCGGGTCGGGGCGCAGAACGGGTTGGTGACCACTCAGTATGAGCGCGTCTGAAGCACCGCACGCCAAGGTGGCCACCGGCGTCGCCGGCCTCGACGAGATGCTGGGGGGCGGGTTCCCCGCCGGGAGCGTCGTACTCGTGACGGGACTGCCCGGCACGGGCAAGACCTGTCTCGGGCTTCAGTTCCTGCTCGCGGGCGTCGCTCAAGGCGAGCAGGGCGTCTTCCTCTCGCTCGAGGAGGACGTTCCCCAGTTGGTCGAGACCGCCCGGCAGTTTCACTGGCCGGTCGAGGCGGCGGTCAGCTCGGGGTCGCTCAAGATCGTGCGACTCGACCCGAAGGAGACCCGGCAGAGCCTGCACCGGATCCAGGGCGAGCTCGGCAAAGAGCTCCAGGCGATGGGCGCGAACCGGATCGTCGTCGATTCCGTCTCCCTGCTCAACATGCTCAGCGACGATGAGCCGAACCGCCGAGGGACCCTCTTTGCTCTCGCCGCGGCGTGCCGCGCCGCGGGGGCCACCACGCTCCTCACCGCCGAGGCGGACCCCCAGCACCCCGAAGTGAGCCGGGACGGGCTCTCCGAGTACGTCTCCGATGGCGTCCTGATGCTCGGGTACCGGACCGGTGCTGACGGGCACCGGGTCGGCCTCGCTCTCCGGATCCTGAAGATGCGCCGGACGCCGCACGTTCGGACGATCCAGCCGTACGCGATCACGTCCAACGGGATCACGGTCGACGCGAAGGCCGTCGATCTCGGTGGTCCCTAGGTCCGCCTTCCACTCCCCGCACGAGATTATCGACCCTCCGGCGATCGGTCCGAACGATGGTCGACCCTCCCCCCGATCCCCGTCCCAGCGGGACCCTGCCCGGTGCCCCGGCGCCCTCGGGCGAGCCGGAGTGGATCGTCTACGTCGACCTCGACGCGTACTACGTATCCTGTGAGCTGCGCGACCGCCCGGATCTCGCGGGTCAGATGCTGATCGTCGGGCCTCCGCCGGGAGCGGGCCGCTCGCGGGGCGTGGTCCTCTCGGCGAGCTACGATGCCCGCGCGCTCGGGGTCCGGAGTGCGATGCCCGTAGGCGCGGCTGGGCGGCTCGCCCCCGCCGCGGTCTGGCTGCCCCCGGACTTCCGCAAGTACGAACAGGTGGCCCGCGAGGTTCGAGTCCTGCTGGCCCGGTTCGCCCCGGACGTCGAGCCACTGAGCATCGACGAGGCCGCCCTCCGGGTCGGTCCCGGCTCGGTGGAGCGGGTGCGAACGCTCGCGGAACGGATCCAGAACGCCCTGAGCTCCGAGATGCGACTCCCGTCGTCCATCGGCGTCGCCACGACCCGCATCGTGGCGAAGATCGCCACCGACCGGGCCAAACCCGGAGGGATCGTCGTCGTTCCCCCGGAGGAGGTCGCCGCCTTCCTCGCCCCGCTGCCGGTGCGGGCGATCCCGGGGGTGGGACCCAAGACCGAGGCCCGGCTCGCGGACGCGGGGTACACTACGATCGGGGCGCTCGCCGGACCTCGCCCCTCGGAGCTCGCGAAGGTAGTGGGTTCGTTCGCCCGCGAGCTCTCCGCCCTCGCTCGCGGCGCCCCACGGGACGGGACAAGTTCCTACTCGGGACCCCGCGCACGCTCGACCGACCGGACGTTCGAGCGGGACGCGTCCACGTGGGACGAGCTTGCGCCCACGCTCGCCCAACTGGCGAGCGACCTCGGCGATGCCCTGGCCACGGAAGGGTGGCGCTACGGGTCCGTCGGGGTCGCCTTCCGCTGGGGCGACTTCTCTCGCAGTTCCAGGATGCGGGCGCTACCGGCGATGTCGGACGGTCCGGAGCCGTTGAGGGAGGGCGCCCTGCGTCTGGGCCGGGAGCTCTGGGACCGGAGCACCGGCGGTGGTCCCCGAACGGTGAGGACCGTCTCGGTGCGGGCGGAGCGACTGGCCCGTCGGTCGCAGCGGCAGGTCTCGCTGGACGATTTTCCCCCTCACCCGGGTTAATTAGGAGATCCCCGCCTCCCCGATGGCGCTGGAAAATGGGGTCGTACACCTCGCCGGATTGGGGACCGCACGGGAACGAGGTTCGTTCGCTCACCCGGGAGGTACGGCCGCTCGGCCTCCCGGTCCCGGCCTATGGGGGTCGGTCGATCCCGAACATCACTCGCTCCGTCGTCGACGCGATCGGAACACACCTGGAGGGCGGGCCGCCGCTGGTACCGCCCCTCGACCGCGACCTGGACCCGTTCCACGGCGGGTCCGCCGAGGGCCCGGTGGTGGTGCTCCTCGTCGACGCGCTCGGTTGGGGCCCGTTTGGCGGGAAGGGGGGCCGAACCGGCCCGCCCGGTCCGGTTCCCTGGCAGGAGCGCGCCCGGCCGATCACCACCGTCTTCCCGACGACGACGACGGCGGCGCTGACCAGTCTGTCGACCGGTACCCCACCGGGACGTCACGGACTCGGCGGGTACCGCCAGTATCTCCCGCGCTTCGGGTTCGTGGCCGACCTGATTCGCATGTCCCCGCTCGGCCTCAACGCGCCGGAATCGTTGGTCGGACCGACGTGGACTCCCTCCCTCGTCTCCGGCGCTCCCTCGATCTTTCGGCGCGGTGTTCCCGGGGTCGCGCTCTCCCGAGACCGGTTCGCGGGGACCGGTTTCACTCGCCTGCTGTACGACGGTGCGGAGTACGTGCCGTACGGGACCGCGTCGGACATGGCCCACCTGCTCGCCCAGCTCCTGGACCGGCCGCGGCCCCCCCCGGTCATCTACGCGTACTGGGATGAGCTCGACACGGTCCAGCATCGGCGGGGACCTCTCCCCGACCTGATCCGACTCGAGGTCGATCAGCTCGCGCGCCTGATCGATTTCGTCCGGGATCATGTGGGGACGCGACGGCGGGCGAGAACGACCCTCATCATCACCGGCGACCACGGGCAGGTTCCCGCCACTCTCGCTGCGCGGATCCCCATCGAACGCGACCCCGAGATCATGGCGCTTCTCTCCCGGCCTCCCGCCGGGGACCGCCGTTCGGGTTTCTTCTCGGCGACGCCCGGTCGACTACCCGCCTTGGAGCGAGTGCTCCGTGACCGACTGCCCGCCGGATCCCGGGTGATCTCGATGACGACAGCCCTGAAGGGAGGACTCTTCGGTCCGCCCCCCTTTCATCCGGAGATCCGAGACCGGTTGGGGGATTTATTGGTCCTCGTCCCGAGCCCCGCGGGGCTGACGTATCTTCCCCCCGGGGGAGCGCCGTCCACCCGGTACTCCCTCGGGGCCCACGGAGGGCTCGAGGCCGACGAACTCGTGGTCCCCTTGATCTCGGGCCGGTTGACCGACATGGCCTCCCCCGCCGCCTCCTCTCATTAGGAAGCACCCGCTACGTCGGGGCGACGGCGAACATGTCCGAGTTACGGAGCGATCCGGTCACGGGTCGATGGGTCGTCGTGGCCGGGAGTCGATTGGCTCGTCCCAACGAGTACGTGGCGCCCTCCGCTCCGACCGCGGTCGAGGACTGTCCCTTCTGCGAGGGTCACGAAGGACGGACCCCTCCCGAGATCGAGGCCGTGCGACCTGCGGGCACCGGGGCCGACCGGCCGGGTTGGTCCGTCCGAACCATCCCCAACAAGTTCCCTACCGTCGCCCGGGACGCTTCGCCCACCCCGAACCCCGACGGGTTTGGTATGTTCACCGTTCGACCAGGTAGCGGCGTTCACGAGGTGATCATTCAGAACCCGCGCCACGCTCCTGGGCTCCCGTTCCTTCGGCCGGAACACCGGCGAAGCATTTTCGAGACGTTCCGGAATCGGGTCCGCGCGCTCGGCTTGGAACCCACCGTCCGTTCGGTGCTGCTCTTCGAGAATTCCGGACCCGAATCGGGCGGCACGCTCTACCACCCACACAGTCAGGCGGTCGCGCTTCCTCTCCTCCCACCGGCCCTCGAGGAGGAGACCTCGGGGGCCGACCGTTGGAGGAAGTCGCACGACGGGGCGTGCGTCTGGGAGGCGATGGGAACGACCGAGCGGACCCTTCGGACCCGGCTCGTTTGGGAAGACGACGCCCTCGTCGCGTTAGCTCCGTGGGCATCGCACTATCCGTTCGAGACGATGGTGATGGCCCATCGCCACTCCCCCTCCTTTTCCGAGGTGTCGGACGTCGAGCTGGACCGCCTCGCCGACGTCATTCCGGGCCTGTTGCGGGCGCTCCTGAAGGTCGAACCCGGCGCATCGTACAACTATTTCCTGCACAGCGCCCCAGCGCCGGGAGGGAATGCCGGGTTTCATTGGCACTTCCACCTCGCTCCCCGGCTCGTTCGGCCCGACGGGTTCGAACTCGGAAGCGGGATCTCCGTGAATCCGGTGGCACCGGAAGCAGCGGCCGAAGCGATCCGTTCGGCCCTGGACCTGTAGGCCTCAGGGAGGTCGCGGGTTCGACCTGCCTCCCACGGGGTCGCTTCCCGAACTCGACCGGAACCGACCCCCGGTCCTCGTCGCGGTCGGCGTGGGCCACTCCAAGGACCCCGACGAAACGGTAAAGGGCCCGAACCCGTCCCACGCCCCATGACCGAGCTACGGGAACCCATCGTCTCGTTGCTCGGTCACGTGGACCACGGAAAGACCACTCTGCTCGACCGAATTTCCGGAAGCGTCCGGGCGTCTCGGGAGGCGGGGGGGATCACCCAGCATATCGGTGCCATCGAGGTTCCGGGCTCCGCCGTCCGCCGGTTGACCGAAGGGATCCTCCGCACCGAGCAATTCGCGATCCCCGGGCTCCTCTTCGTCGACACGCCGGGTCACCGATCGTTCGAGACGATGCGCCGCCGAGGTGGAGCGCTCGCGGACCTCGCCATCCTCGTGATCGACGCGCGCGAGGGCGTGATGCCGCAGACCCGGGAATCGATCCAGATCCTACGACGGGAGAAGACCCCGTTCGCGGTCGCGCTCACCAAGATCGACCTCATCACGGGATGGCGAAAGGCGGTCGGTCCCGTACCCCTCTTGGAGCAGATCGCCCGGGGGGGTCCGGACTACCAACGGCTCCTCGACGCCCGCATGTACGCGGTCTCCGAGGAGCTCATCGGTTCCGGCTTTTCCGCCGAACGGTTCGACCGGGTGAGCGATTTCACCCGGAACGTCGGCATCGTGCCGGTCTCGGCGAAGACCGGCGTGGGGGTCCCCGAGCTGATCGCGCTCCTCGTCGGCTTGGCCCAGCGGTTCCTGAAGGAGGAGCTTCGGGTCGTAACAGAGGGCGGCGAGGCGACGATCCTGGAGCGGAGCGACCAGAAGGGCGTCGGTCCGGTCGCCAACATCATCCTCTACCAGGGGAGGCTCAAGATCGGCGACGAGATCGTCGCGACGGGCCGTACGGCACCGTTCTCCGCCCGGGTGCGGGGCATCTACCGCCCGGTGCCCCAGAAGGGCGACAAGGGGGCGAAGCACGTTCGGCTCGAATCGCTCCCCGAGGTCACTGCCGCGGCCGGGGTCTATCTCGCGGTCCAGGGCATCGAGGACGCCCTCCCGGGAGGCCTCTTGAAGGTCGTCCACAACGACGAGGAACGGGTTCGGGTCACCGAGGAGCTGGAGCGGGAGAGCCAACCGGTCGCGGAGGTCGCGCTGACGGGGGTCGCGCTGTATGCCGACACCCTCGGCGGGCTCGAGGCCCTGGCGTTCGAATGTCGGGAAAAGCAGATCCCCGTCCACGAGGCCGGGGTCGGTCCGGTCGGACGTCCCACGCTGCTCCGGATCGCGACGGTCAAGGATCCGACGCACCGGGCGATCCTCGCCTTCAACGTGCCGATCCTCCCGGATGCCCAACCCGAGGGCGACGCGAGCCCGGTCCGGATCTTCCGGGGGGAGGTCATGTACCGGATCCTCGAGGAGTACGCGACGTGGCGGACGGCGCGGTTGAGCGAGCTCCAGGCGCAACGCCGCCTGGCCCTGATCCATCCCGCCCGTCTCGAAGTGCTCTCCGGATTCGTCTTTCGCGTTTCGAAGCCAGCGATCGTCGGGGTACGGGTGACCGGCGGGACCCTCCGCCCCGGGGTACGGCTCATGCACCGGGACGGAACCGAGGTGGGCCTCCTGAAGGCCCTTCAAAAGGAGAATGAGTCCGTTACGGCCGCGGAGGAGAACGACGAGCTCGCCGCGTCCATCGACGGTGCGGTCGTCGGCCGGAACCTGAAGGAGGGTGACGTCCTGCTCGTCAGCCTGCCCGAATCCGCGGCGCGCGGGCTCCGGGGGCAGACGCTCACGCCCCGGGAGACGGAGATCCTCGAAGAGATCCTCCGTCTCCACCGCGCCACCCAGCCGTTCTGGGGTCAGTGAGTCGGCGGCGGGTCGGGGCCTTGCAGGTCCGGGGCTCCCTCGTCGTCGAACGGCTCGTCCAAGGGATCCCCCGGCCGGTCGAGCTCGTGGGCGTAGCGCGGGGTCACCGACTCGGGTACGGTGTAGACACCGGACCGGAGGAACAGCCCGAGGAAGACGGCGAGGGCGCCGATCGCGAGCAGGGTGACGCCGCCCGCCAAGATGATCACCATCGCCCAGGTGGGGAGCGAGTTGGGCCCGGTCGTGAAGGATTCGGCGAGGGTCCCTCGGAGGGAGATGTTGATCAAAGCGAGGTTGTACATCGAGAGCAGGTAGGGGAAGGAGAGAGGTCCCGTGCGGTTCCAGGATCCCGAGGTGTTGGACGGCCACGCTACGAGGGCGGGGCCCGAGATACAGTATCCCGACGGACCCGAGCAACGGACACCCTGGTACAACGTCACCGAGAGATCGTGCGTCGAGGACCAGGAGATCTCGAAGTAACCCGAGGAGGTGTTGGTCATCGAGATCTGGGCGACCCGGGTCTGGTTCGGCACGATGTTGGGGGCGGAGATCGAGCTCAGGCGGGCCGTCGTCGAGCCGGGGTTGACCGGGGCGAGAAACCCGGAAAGGATGACCCCCGCCCCCACGATAGCGAGGGCGAGTCCGACGGCGACCAACCCGGTCCGCACGGGCGTCGGAGAGAGGTTGGGTACGTATAGACTTCCTCTCGACCGGTGTACGGGGGGGCACTACGGCGCCGCCTCCCCGATATATACCGGCGTCGAGGTACCGTGAGACACCGTGACAGAGCCCGGGAGCGTTCCAGTCACTGCGGCCGCGGGCCCGACGTGCCCGATGTGCCATAGCACGCACCGGATATCCGACCCGCTCCAGTCGGAAGTTCACTGCGCGGAGTGCGGCCTCGTCTTCGAGCAGGGAGAGCTCCTTGCGACGCCGCCCCCCCTTCGCGAGTCAGGGGGGTCCGAAGGTAGCGGTCGAGGAATCGGTCCCTTCGCCCGTCCGGGTGGGGCCCGAAGAGCGCTCGGCTCGACCTTGTCGCTGGCGCGGGACGGCCAGGGCAAGCGGCTCGACTGGCATCGTCGGTACGAGTTCCAGCATCTCAAGCGGGTCATGCAGCGCCAGACCGCCCGCGTCGCGGACGGTCCGATCGACCGCTCCCCGGCTCGGAGCGAGATCGCGCTCGCGGCCGATCGGATCGGACTCCCGCCCGTCGTACACGCGGAGGCAGAGGAGATCTACCGAGAGGCCAAGGTCCGCGGCCTGTTCCGCGGACGGAGCCTCCCGGCGAGCGTCGGCGCGGTCGTCTATGCCGCGTGCCGACGCTACTCGATCCCCCGAACGCTGGGCGAGGTCGCCGAGGCGGTCGGGGCGCGACGCTCGGAAGTGGGTCGAACCTTCAAAGTCGTCCAGCGCGGATGCGGCGTGGCCGTACCGGGGGTTGGGACCCGGGCATTCCTGGCCCGGTACGCACAGGAGCTGGCCCTCTCTCCGAAGGTCCGTTCGAATGTCGAGGCGATGCTAGACGAGGCGCGCCATGATCCGGAACTGTCCGGCCTTTCCCCGCACGGGCTCGTGGCCGCATTGATCTACTTGGCCGCCGAGCGGAACGGCGAGCGACGCTCCCGGGCGCAGGTCGCGCGCGTGACGACGGTCACCGAAGTGACGCTCCGCTCGACCAGTCGGATCCTCGAGCGGATCTGGGGTCCGGATTCGGCGACCCCGCGCTCCCACTAGGGCCTATTTCAACAGGTAGTAGCCGGCCGCCTTCTCGCGGACCTTCCGGCGAGCCCAGCCCTTGTTCTGCAGTTCTTGCAGGGCGTTCAGCACCATGTTCTTCGGAAGCTTCGACGCCTGGAAGACCCGTTCCGCGGTCCCCATCTTCTCTTCCGAGAGGTATCCGAGGTCCTTCATCGCCTTGTAGACCTTGACTGCGTTGCTCCCGACCTCGTCCTCGATCGCCATGGTACGTCCCGCGCGAATGTGGAGGGTCGGCTCTTAATCTTGGCGGCCCGGGTCCGAGGGGCGCGGCCGAGGTCTTATGAGGACTCGGGACCCCCCGTCGAACGACCGATGCCGTCGACCAAGAGTTCGGCTCCCTCCGCACTTCACGGGAGGCACGACGGATGAGCGCGCCTCGCGGACAACTGGTCTGGGATGACCGGTTCACCGACTACGATTTCGGGCCCGACCATCCGTTCACCGAGCAGAGTCGTCGATCGTCCGTCCGACTCCTTGAGACCCTCCTCCCGTCCGACGTTCCCGTCGAATTCGTCCGGGAAGTACCGGTCGCCACGCGGGAGTATCTCGAAACGTTCCACGAGGCGGAGTTCGTCGAGCTGGTACACCAGGCGGCTCAACGATGGGGAGCGCCCATCCCGCTCGACGCCGGCGACACGCCTTCGTTCCCGGGCTGTTTCGACGCCGCCGCGCGCATCGCGGAGGGAGCCGCCCGGGCGGTCGATTACGCGCTCGAACATCGAGCTCCCTCGTTCCATCCGGCCGGCGGCCTTCATCACGCCCATCCGGAACGGGCCAGCGGATTCTGCATCTTCAACGACGTGGCCCTCGCGGTCGGGCGCGCGGTCGCGGCGGGCCACCGGGTCGCGTACGTCGACATCGACGCGCACCACGGGGACGGCGTGATGTACGGGTTCTACAGCTCGGGTCGCGTCCTCGACATCGATTTTCACCAGGATGGGCGGACGCTCTTTCCCGGAACCGGCTCGACGGACGAGACCGGGCTCGCCGATGGCAACGGTCTCAAGGTGAACCTGCCGCTCCCGCCTGGGGCCGGCGACGAGGCCCTGCGACCTCTCTTCCAGCGAGTCGTCCCTCCGCTCCTTCGCTCCTTCCGACCGGACCTGATCGTCCTCCAGCACGGCGCGGACGGCCACGTTGGAGACCCGCTCACCGCGTTACAGTACACGTCCGCCGCCTACGACGAGATCGACCGAACGGTGCTCGACCTGGCGACCGAAATGTGCGACCGTCGGCTGGTCGTCACCGGTGGTGGGGGATACCGGCCCGAATGCGTGGCGCGGGTGTTCGCCCGGGCGGGAGCCGCCCTCCTGGGCGTTCCGGTCCCTGATCTCACCGAGAAGCTCCCCGTCGCGTGGCGTGCCTCCTTCGAGCGCGATTGGCGTCACCCGAGTCCCGCCCGATGGGGGGATCCGGCTCTCGAGGGGACGCCCGTATGGAACAGCGACGACACCGAGACCCTCGTCCGGGAGCTCGAGGGCGAACTGGGAATTCGTCTGCCTCGTTCCGACCCGGCCTAGAGGTGGTCGCCCCACGTGGGACGGTCCAGCAGGTCCTGGTCCGTCGCCCGGATGCCGTCGGCGATGTCTCGCTCCGTCAACGTTCCGGTCGAGGTCCCGAGGACCTTGCCACGGACCTCCGCCCGACTGAGCACGAGGGCTCCGATCGCCCGCAGCTCCGCTGCGATCTCGTCCGCGACCGAGTGCGGCCCGCCCACCTCGAGGTCCGAGAGGACCGTGCCGAACAGCGCGTCCCGTTCGAGGAAGTACCGCAAGTACCCCTCGAGGAGGCGTCGGCCGCCGCGGTCCACGTCGGGGGGGCGGGAGGGCGGGGGGAGGATGCCGAGCGGTGGTTCTCGCCCCCCCTCGGGACGCAGCTCCAGGACCTCCCAGCCGCCGAGGCCGGCCGCCAACGCGAGAGGCCCCGTCCGTCCGGCAAAGAAGAGGGGGAGAAGCTCGAGACCCTCGTCCGCCTCCGGCGGGTCATCGACCGGAAAATCGTGGTGGGTGGGCCAAGGCAAGCGCTTCCGGAACGCGTCGCGAACCTCGGCCTCTTCCATCCATTGTCCGGAACGCGCGAGGGCAATGGCGATACGCCTCCGTCGCCGACGGGCTTCCTCGATCCGTCGAACGGTCGTCCCGTCGATCCGGCGACGGACGGACGCGAGCTCCGGATCCAAGCCTACGGGGGGTGTCGAGGCCTCCCCGACGGACCGGTCCGTGAGAACGTGAAGATCGATCCCCGGGCAGGTGAGCACGAGGGTTGCCTGGAGTCGCTCTCCGACGTGGATCGTCACCGGAAATTCCCGACAGGGACTGGGCCGGGCCTCCCAGACCCGGCACCGAGTGCCGGTGAGGAACTGGCAACCGCCCCCCTCGGGTCGAGCCCGAAGGAAGGTCCCGTCGGAACGACCCACCAAATCCGTCTCGGGGGCGATCTGCAAGAGCCGAGGTCGCTCGTCCCCCTCCACCCGGGGTTCGGCGTAACAGCAGAGGCCGCAGTCCGGACGGCAGGCGTAGTGAAAGCCACGGAGCAGCGTCAGGTCGAGTTCCGGAACGGATTGCGGTGCCATGTGGTTCCGGCCCCGGACCGGGGTCTCGGGGAGGCGTGGCGGCACTTAACGGACGGCGGGCCGTGGTGGGCGGGGACGAAGGGTCGCGCCCAGGGAGGATCCCGGCGACGTGGGGTCGCGATATTCATAATGGTCGACGGGGTGCGGAGGCCACATGGTCCTCACCGCCCGAGACATCATGGACTCCCAGGTCGTGACGGTGGACGGCGAGCTGGACGTCCTGTCGTGCTCGCGACTGCTGACCGAGCGTCACAAGGGCTACGCCGTCGTCCTGGGCCGCCAGAAGGAGCTCGGCGGCATCGTCACGGAATGGGACTTCCTCTCGAAGGTGGTCGCCGTAGGGGCTAATGCGACGACCCTTCGCGTCCGGGAGATCGCGACCCCGATCGTCCGCTCGTGCACGCCCGAGACGCCGGCCGAGGACGTGGTCGAGCTGATGGTGAAGGAAGGGATCCGACGCATCGTCGTCCAGTCGGGGACCCAGGTAGTCGGAATCATCACGTCGCGGGATGTGCTCGCGATGTTCCGGCAGTACGTCGACAAGCTCTCGGCCCAGATCGCGGGGTACCATTCCGACCCCGCTCCCATGGGGTAGACGCCGTTCGGGGCGCGAGCTTATTTCCATGCGACGGGAGCGGGCGGAAAATCGCCCGCCCCAGGTCACCCGAGTCGGTCGCCGGTCGTGCGGGACGGACCTCCGCTGATGCAGTACAAGTGGTTGGTCCTCTCGAACACCACGGTCGCCACCCTCATGGCGGCGATCGACACGAACATCGTCCTGATCTCGCTCCCGACCATCGGACGAGACCTGCCCGGCACCACGGCGACCACGCTGTTGTGGATCCTGCTCGGCTACTCGCTCCTGACGTCCGTCGTTCTCCTCAATTTCGGCCGGTTGTCGGACATGTTCGGTCGGGTCCGTCTCTACGTCCTCGGTTTCGCCGTGTTCACGATCGGCTCGCTCCTGTGCGGATTCTCCCAGACCGGGATCGAGCTCGTCTCCTTCCGGCTCGTCCAGGCGATCGGCGCCGGATTCCTCTTCTCGAACTCGGCCGCGATCATCACCGACGCCTTTCCACCGAACGAACGGGGACGGGCACTGGGGATCAACCAGGTCTCCATCGTGGCCGGCGCGGTCTCCGGGTTGGTGCTCGGCGGGATCATCACGTCGACGATCGGCTGGCGATGGATCTTCTTCGTCAACGTCCCCATCGGGATCATCGCGACGATCCGCGCCCGGACGGACCTCCACGAGCTCGTCCTACCTTCGGAGAAGCCGCATATCGACTGGGTCGGCAACATCGTCTTCGCGCTCGGCCTCACCCTCGTCCTCCTCGGGGTGACCCTCGGAGCGCTGGGCAACGTCCCCGGATGGACGGGCCTGGAGATGTCCCTGGTCGGGATCGCCCTCCTCGCCGTCTTCGCCTGGGTCGAGACCCGGGAGAAGTCGCCCATGCTCGACCTCTCCTTGTTCCGGATCCGCGAGTTCAGTGCCACCGCCACCGCGATGCTCCTCAACGCGCTGGCGCGCGGCGCGTTCACCTTCGTGCTCGTCTTCTACCTTCAGGGACCGCCCCGGTTCCTCAACCCGTTCACCGCGGGCCTGTTCCTCATTCCGGTATCGGCCTCGCTGGCTACGTTCGGCCCGGTCAGCGGGTGGCTCTCCGACAAGTACGGCCCCCGATGGTTCGTCCTTTCGGGTCTCGTGGTCTCCGCCTCGGGGTTCCTCTGGCTGACGACGATCACGAGTGGGGAGACCTTCTTCCAACTCACTCCCCCGCTGCTCCTGGTCGGGGCCGGGATGGGTCTCTTCGCCGCGCCGAACCGGGCGGTCATGATGACATCGGTTCCCCCCGGGCGTCGCGGAGTGGCCTCCGGGATCGGTACGACGTTCGTCAACACCGGTGCGACGATCTCGCTCGGGATCACGCTCGTGGTGATGTCCCAGGTGCTGCCGCACTCCGCCATCATCGCGATCTTCTTGGGTTCGGCGGCCCAGGGGGTCGCTCCGGGAGTGGCCAGCGGGTTCCTGGAATCGATCCACATCGTCTTCTTTGCGTCGGCGGCGCTGATCCTGACCGCGATCGTCCCTTCGCTGCGCCGCGACTCCGGCACGGCCGCCTCGGCTCCCCGGCCGGCCGAGGTCGACGACTAGATCCCGAAGCTCTTTCGGGCCGCCCAGGCCTTCGGATTGTCGTACCCCATCACGTCCGGATTGCGTCCCTCCGCCACTGCGGTCCAGTAGGTGACGAGCTGGAGCGGAATGATGTCGACGGCCGGAGAGAAGGCGGGCACCAGCTCGGGCAGCGGGAACTCCCCCGGGGGGCGCGTTCCCTCGAGACGGCCCATCAAGACCCCTTTGGCGCCCGCCAGCTCGGCCGCCCGCACGGCGTGGCGCGCTCGCGCCAGGTCGAGCGACCCGGTCGCGACGGCCACCACGGCCGCGGAGTCGTCAATGGAGGGAAGGATCCCGTGGAGGAATTCCTCCACGCCGCACCACGCGACGAAGCGACCCGCGCCTTCCCGAAGCTTGAGGGCGGCCTCGCGGGCGGTCACCTCGGCGGGGCCGGAACCCAAGAAGAGCCATCGTCGCCGGTCCCGCAGGGAGTCGGCCAAGGCCTTCCACTGGGCCTCGTTGGCGAGGACCGTCGCGGCCGATCGGTGCAACGACAGGACGCTCTCCTCCTCGCGTACCGACCAGACGGAGAGCAACGCGTACGCGGCCGTCAGGGCGGAGGTGAAACTCACGGTGTGGGTCCACGCCCGCTCGTCCGCTCCTTGGGTCATGAGGGTGTGGTCGGCGAGTTTCGCGGAGGGGGACCGGGGCGTGCCGGTGATGAGCACCTGACGCACCTTGGCCTTCGCGAGGGCTTCCTGAGCGCGCAGGGTCAACGCGGTCTCCCCCGAGGCGCTGAAGATCACGGCGCACCTCGCGGCGCGGATCAGGTCGGGGTCGAGGAGCAGGTCGAACGAGGGGACCGCCCGGATCAGGGCGTGGGGACCCAACAGGAATCGGGCCGCGGTGGCGCCACCGAGCGCGGCGTGGAAGGAGGTTCCCTGGCCGACGAACAGGAGCGGTCGTCCGGCGGGTGGGCGTCGGATCTCCTCTGCGGCGGTCAGAGCGGAGGCGGCGGTGCGCCGGAGGGCGGCCGGCTGCGAGAGGATCATGTCGTGCATGAAGAACGGGTGCCCGGAACGGCCGTAGGGGGGGTGCGGGTCGTCCGGCGCCGGAAGGGGGGAGCCCGAAGCGGGGGGTGGCCGCGCCATCGGAGCCCGGGATTCTCCGGGGGGATTAAGCCCGCCGCCCCTCGACCGGGTACGCGTCATCCGAAGCGGCCGTTGACGTAGTTCTCGGTCAGACGCTCTTTGGACTGGTGGAAGACCTGTTCCGTCGGTCCGAACTCGACGACTTTACCGAGGTAGAAGAACGCGGTCGAGTCCGAGACGCGAACGGCCTGGGCGAGGTTGTGGGTGACGATGACGACGGTGTACTGGGTGCGCAGGGTGCGGATCAGGGCCTCGATCTTGTTCGTCGCGATCGGGTCGAGCGCGGAACACGGCTCGTCCATTAGGAGGACCTCCGGGTGCACGGCGAGCGCCCGCGCGATACAGAGGCGCTGTTGCTGCCCACCCGACAGGCTGGTCCCCGCGGCGTCGAGGTGCTCCGCGACCTCGTCCCAGAGTCCGGCCTGCTGGAGCGCTTCGAGCACGGTCGCGTCCAGAGCCTCGCGGCCGTGCACTCCGAGGAGGCGCGGACCGGCCGCGACGTTCTCGAAGATCGACATGTTCGGGAACGGGCTCGGCTTCTGGAACACCATCCCGACCCGGAACCGAACGGAGACCGGGTCGAGCCGCATCAGATCCTCTCCGTCCAGGAAGATCCCCCCGGAGGTACGCGCCCGCGGGATCTCCTCGTGGAGTCGGTTCAGGCATCGGAGAAAGGTCGATTTGCCGCAGCCGGAAGGCCCGATGATCGCCGTGACTTGGCCGTCGGGAATGGCGAGCGAGACGTCGTAGAGCGCCTGCCGGCGGCCATACCACGCGTTCAGCTCCCGCGTCTCGATCTTGGTCGGCACGACCTCACCCGGCGCCCGCCCCCTCCAACGGGGACCGAACGACGAGACGCGCGCCCACACTGATCACGAGCATGATGAGCAGGAGGACGAGCGCGGCTCCCCACGCGTCCGTCTGGAGGTTACTGTAGGAGGAGTTGAAGTTTTGGAAGATGAACCAGGGGAGGGACGCCGTGGGCGTCGAGAGGTTCTGGAACCAGAAATTCGAGCCGCTCGCCGTCAGCAGGAGCGCGGCCGCATCGCCGAGGGCGCGGGACCCGGCGAGCAGGATGCCGGTGATGAGGGCGCTCCGCGCGCAGCCGAGGACGACACGCAGCGTGACGCGATGGCGGGGGAACCCGAGGGCGAGGGCTGCTTCCCGGACCCCGCTCGGGACTGTCTGCAGGGCCTCTTCGGTGGCCCGCGTCACGATCGGGATCATGATGAGCCCGAGCGCGACCCCGCCGGAAAGTGCACTGTGGGTGGCGTCGTGGTCCGAGGTCAGGAAGACGACGTAGACGAACAAACCGAGGAGGATGGTCGGAACGCCGGTCAGCACGTCCGCCACGAAGCTCACCGTCCTTCCGAGTCGGTTTCGGCCGTACTCGGACAGGTAGATCCCGGCGAGAAGGCCGACGGGGATCGCGATGAGCGACGCGATCGCGAGGAGGATCAGCGACCCTTGGATCTCCGGCCCGATACCACCGAGCGAGCAGGTGAACCCGGGCCTCGGGTTACAGCCGATCGGCGTCATTCCCGAGTAGAACCCGGGCTGGACCACCGCGGAACCCCCGTACTGGGCCGCCGTCACCACGACGCTGACGAGAGGAACCGTGGCGAGCAGCGTGCAGCCCGCGGTCAGCGCGACCACGCTCCACTGGACGATCCGACGCCGGGTGCGCCGTCGTGCCTCCGACCATCCCACCGGCACGGGCGGGTGGCTGACCCCCCAGGTTCCCCCGTCGAGAGGACCCCGCCCGGCCGGCCTCAAGTGATGCCCGAACGGCCACATGCGGCGTCGGGGCGGTGCATCGGGATCCCGTTCCTGGAAGCGGGCGAGGATCACGCGTGCAATCACGTTGATCGCGATGGTGATCCCGAGAAGGATGAGCCCCAGCTCGACGAGCGCGTCCTGTTGAAGACCCGGGAGGACCTCCGAGAAACCGTTGATGATCCAGCTCGGAAGGGTCGTGCCGCTGGAAAACAGCGTACCCGGAAGCAGGAAGATGTTCCCGATCACCATCGTCACCGCGATCGTCTCCCCGATCGCCCGCCCGAGCCCCAGGATGACCCCGGCGATGATCCCCGGACGCGCGGGCCGGAGCACCGCCATCCGCGTCGCCTCCCAGCGGGTGGCTCCGAGACTGAGCGCGGATTCTCGCTGGATACGGGGCACCGCGTGCAGCGCCTCGCGCGAGAGGGCGCCGACCGTCGGGATGATCATCACGGCGAGGACGACCGAGGCCGTGAACAGGTCGGACCCGGTGAACCCCTGGGGCGCGGAGAGAGGTCCGCGGCCCCCCGACAACCAGGAGAGAGCGGGCTCGATCGTCGCGCGCATCAGCGGCACGAGGACGATGTAGGCCCAGAATCCGTAGACGACCGAGGGGATCGCGGCCGACAGGTCGACCACGTAGGTGATCGGCGTCCGCAGCCATGCGGGAGCGATCTCCGACAGGAAGATCGCGGCTCCGAGCGCGACCGGGACGGCAAAGAGGAGAGCCAGGGCACTGGTGAGCAGCGTCCCGCCGATCGCCGGTCCCGCGCCGTAGATGTCGTGGACCCCGTCCCACGTCGAGCCGGAGAGGAACCCGAGTCCGAAGCGACGGATCGAGGGCCAGGCGTTGGTCGCGAGGACGTAGGTGAGCAGCGCGAGGAAGGCGAGGAGGCCCACCGCGACGGCGGCCGTCAGGCCGTGGAAGGCGTGGCCGAGCAGCCGCAGGCGCCGAAGTCGCCGGAACGGGCGTCCGGACTCGGTTGCGGTCACCGTAGTCCGGACCGTGGTCTCCCCCTCAGGTACACGCGGGGACCGCGGCTCCACTATAGGTTAGCGACTGCACTCCCGTCTGGTCCACGCCCACCACCGAGCTCGGCAGCGGGACGTAGTAGAGGGGCGTGGACCCGGTGGGCGTGTCCGCGAACGCCTGGGCGGTCGGCGAAAGGACCCAGTCCAACCACTGGACGATCACCTGCGCCTTGGAGGGCGACGGGGCGAAGCCCTTGTCGAGCGCCTTGTAGACGAACAGGAAGACGAAGGTGGCGAGCGGGTAGTCTCCCGTTCCCGGCGCGTTGACGAGGCTAACATTGTACCAGCTCGCCCCCGAGGCCGGCAGGGTGAGGGTCGAGAGCTTGTCGTTGATCGCCGAGACGGTGCTCGCGATCCCGGTGGCGGACGAGTACGGCGAGATCCAGTTCCGGGCGGGGTTCTCGATCGCGGCGTAGGCCGGTGGGGTCTTTGCGTTGAGCACGTCCGTGAGGTCGCTGTACCCGATCGTGAACTGGGTCGTCTCGACCTCGTTCAGCACCGCCGAGTTGCCCTTCTGCGCGATCTGTTTCGGGGCCGTCGGGAACTTGACGGAGATCCCCGTGCCGACCTGACCCTCCCAGGTCTTGTTGTCCTGGCTGAGGAAGTTCGTCAGGACGTACGTCGTACCGGCGGGGTCGGACCGGTGGACCGTGTAGATCGTGTCGTTCGGCAGCGGGACGCCGGGGTTGGCCGCGCGGATTTGGGAGTCGTTCCAGTTCGTGATGGTGCCGAGGTAGATGCTCGCGAGGATCGGGCCGCTCAGGTTGAGCTGATGCGGCACCCCCGGCAGGTTATAGATGATGGCGAGCGCTCCGCCGACGATCGGGAGCGTGAGGGCGGGCGAGGGCAGATAGCCGGTCTGGGCGGCGTCGAGGGGTTCGTCGGTGATCGCGAAATCGACCGTGGTCGAGTTGAAGTCGGTGATCCCGGTCCCCGACCCCCCGGCCGGGTAGTTGACCTGGTTCCCGGTGGCGGTAGCGTACGCCGGCGCCCACTGGCTCACGAGCGGAGCCACGAACTGTGCCCCGTTGCCCTGCAGGGTAACGCCGGAAGGGCACGCCCCGACCGCGGTGCTCGACTTCTTGTTGCCCAGCCATCCTTCCTCGTAGCTCACGGCGAGTGCGGCGGCCACGAGGATCACGACCACGACGAGGGCGACCAGCGTGGTCGAGCTGCCCTTCCGCCGAACGGAGGGCGGCGGTGACGTGGGAGCGGACGGCGAGGAGGGGGCACCGGAGTTCGATGCGGGCGCGCTCATGCGGCGCCCCCGACCAAGGCGAGTATCTTAATCGATGGGAACTGCGCATGAAGTGCCCTGGCAGGCGCGGATTTCGCATATCTGCGCGGAACAAAGCCGCTGAACACCGCGGATTGCGGGATAACTCCGCCGAGGGCGCTCGTCAGGGGGCCCAAACGTATTTCCCCCCGTGAGACGGGTCGGGGGCGAAGGTCCTGTGAGCGTTCCGGGGGAGCGGCAAGGGTTTGTCGTCTGGATGGAAGGCCTGACCGGGTCCGGGAAGACCACCCTGTCCCGTGCGACCGCCGCCCGGCTTCGGACCATGGGTTGGAGGGCGGAGGTGCTCGACGGGGACGAAGTACGGCAGATGTTCTCCCCCGAGCTCGGCTACACACGAAAGGACCGGGAGTTCCACGCTCGTCGCGTGAGCTATGTGGCGCATCTCCTCGCCCGGAACGGGGTGGCCGTCATCGTGGCCATGATCACCCCCTACGAGACCTCCCGACAGGCCGCCCGGTCCGTCGAGGGCACGCGTTTCGAGGAGGTCTGGTTGCGCTGCCCGATCGAGATCTGCCGTCAGCGAGATCCCAAGGGGATGTACAGGGGCGCCATGGAAGGCACGATCAAGGGAATGACCGGGATCGACGCTCCGTTCGAGGAACCCCTCAACCCCGACCTCATCGTGGACACCGGGGACACTCCCCTCGAGGAGTGCACGGAGCGGATCGTCGCTCACCTGCAGAAGAAAGGGTTCCTCGACCCCAGCCCACGGTGAGCCGAACCCTCCGGACGGCCCCTGGGCCAGCGACGGTAGCTCGATCTTGGATCACCCAGGGGCGGCCCCGCGTCCGTTCACCTCATTCGGGGGGTGCGGGGGGAATCCGGCGAAACCGCTTGCGTGCCCTTCGGGAGGCAGTCGGAGACCCGTTCCGTGCGTCTTTCGCAGGTCCATTCGGACCGGAGCCGGGTCCGCTGCTCGAGCCGCCGGAACGCGGTGAGGAGGCCTCGGTTCAGAATCCGGGCGCTCGCGCCACGGAGTTGCCCCTCCACGAGGAGGTCGTACCGGGCTCCACTCGGTTGGACGTATCCGCCCGGCACGAGCTCTATCAGGATGGGCCGGATGGCCTCGGGACTTTCGGTACTGACCCTCGCTCCGAGGACGAAAGTCACCTCGGTCATGGCGCCCGGACGATACCGGGTCCCTCACTGCTAAGGAAGTCATGCCCGACGGCCCGCGCGGCCCGGAGTGGGGGTGGTCGACGGGACGCGGCCCCGATACCTATTTCGGCTTCGAGATGGCCGTGCGCGATCTCCACCGCAGGACGACCGCCACGGCCGCCACGACCACGATCGCCCCGCCGATGATCCCCCAATCGAGCGGCGAAAGCCCGCTCGCTCCCGAGGGAGACGGCGGCGACGCGGTGAAGGTCACCGAGACCAGGACATTGGCTCCGTCCACGACGACGGAACTCGGGGTCGCCGTCGAGGTGAGGCCCGGGACCGTTCCGATCGTGTACGAGTACGTGGAGTTCGCCAGGCCCGAGAAGGTGATGGAGGTCCCGATGGAGTGCTGGTTGGTCGCGCGGACCGTCACCGACCAGTTCGTCCCGGGGGAAAGCCCGGTTTCGGTGAACGTGGCCGAGTAGGTCGCCGGAGCCACGGCGGTGAACGCGATCGACTCGGACGTCGCATGACCCGAGACGGTGACCGAGCCATGAGTGAGGTTGGCGAGGTACGCCGGGACGCTCCCGATCGAGTACGAGTACTCACCGTCCGCCGCAAAGAACTCGATGGTCGGGGTCACGGACGAGCGAGTCACCGAGTTGAACGTGACGGACCAGTTCGTCCCGGCCGTGAGCCCGGTTTCAACGAAGGAGACCTCCCACAGGCCTCCGAAGTACCCTGGGCGGAGGGGGACGAAGTCCCCCCCGACCCGAAGGCTGTTCTCCAGGGCGGGGAATCCGCCGGGCAGGTTCGTCACGTTCTGGGTGTACGTGAACCGGTTGACGAACGGCAGGGTCGCGTACGGGTTCTCCGCGTTGCCCCAGTTCCACCAGTAGTTGCCCCCTTGGCGCCCGTACCCGGCGCCCAGCACGTTGCCTGAGAGTGGGAAGCCGTTCACCGTGTTCGCGACGTTGCTCGCGGACTGGTTCGAAACGTTCCAGATGTCCGAGTAGGACGGCGTGATCAGAGGGAGGCACAACCCAGCGTACGAGGCCCAGCACGAATCGTTGTAGATGTCGTAGGCCATGAGCATCACCGGGTTGTCGACCGAGAAATTGTTGTTGTAGACCAGGTCCCCACTCTCGGCCTCCGCAACCCCAGCATAGACCGCGTTCCCGTCGCTGCCCAACGCGGTACCGGCCGGGTCGGTGAATACGTTCCCCCACACCGTGTTGTTGGAGCCTCCGTAGAGCAGCAGTTCGTCCGGGGAGACGCAGCCCGAGAAGCAGGGAAGGGGGAGGGTGCAGAGGACGCCACAGACGCCGTCCTGCGGGACGGACTCGGTGCTGAATCGGTTGGACATGATGAGGTCGGAGGTGGAGTCCCATACGACGACGTTCGCCTGGGGGAAGGGATTCTGGGCCGCAGGGGCGAAACTGTACATCAGGATCTCGAACATCGCGGGCCACGTGCCGATGTTGGCGGCGTGGGCCAGGGTCACGTGAGAGGTGTGGTAGAACTCGATGGGAAGCTCGAAGTACCAGTTCGCGGTGCCGCCGCCGTCGCTCTCGCTGTACACCGTGAACGAGACCGGGTCCGACAGATCGACATAGGCGGTCGTTCCCTGAAGGAGGACCCCCGGAAACGTCGCGTAGAGGTAGTCGTTGTAATCGAAGAACCAGGACGAAAGGTTGCCGTTGATCGCACCCCCGCACGACGTGCACGAGCTCGTGGGATTGTTGAACAGATCGTACTGTTGGGAGATCGTTCCCGACCCCGATGAGGAGATTCCAGCCAGCGCCGCATTATCGAAGGCCCAAAGAGGTGTGTAGACGCCGCTCGTCGAGGAATAAGGTAGAACGGCCGAGAGGGCAGTCGCCGTGGTGCTCACCACCAGCGTTCCGGTTTGCGCCGCGTAATCCGAGAGCATCAGCAGGTAGGTGTACGTGCCGGGCATGAGATACCAGACTGGCGCGTCCGGAGCCCAGGTGTAGCCCGATACGACCGCCGTGTTGTTGAAGAAGACGAAGACATAGGGCTCGGTCGCGGACGGGACGGGTTCGCCCGAAACCAGGATCGCGTTCCCGACAGGCGTAGCGCCGGGGGAGTTACCCGCCTCTCCCGCAAACCCCCAGAGTCCCTGAAGGATCTCCGGCCCTCCGGTGGCGTACGCGGTGGTCCCTTCGTACGTAAAGCTGATCCCTGATCCGGTCTCACCGGTTTGGGAGCCGTAATTCTCTGCGGCCGGGACGGTTCTGATATGGCCCGCGGTGCAGGCAGAAATCGTAGCCGGACAGTACAATAACGTCGCGGTCACGTTGGCGGAAAAAGTGTCCATCGTCGCCCCGTTGTACGGGGCGATTCCGAAGTCGATCTCGAAATCATACGGCACCCCGATCGGACTCACCTGAGATCCGCTCGCCTCGAACGGGGCGAGAGCGACCGACCCGGAGTGTCCGGCATTGGTCGAGTTGAAGAGGACCCAATCGTAGCTCCCCGTGCGGTAGGGCTGGCCAAACGCCGCCAGGGAGTAGTTGTACCAAAGCTCCTGATCGTGCGTCGACGTTACGGAGGAGTTCAGGTAGAGGGTCAGGGTGAACGGCGTCGGGGCCGGGAGATAGGGCCCGAAGCCGATGTAGATCCCCGCCTCCACCGAGCCGTTGGGGCTGTGCGCGACGATCGTCGAACTGTTGCTCGGAACGATCGCGCCCCCCGAGGAGAAGTTCCAGGTGTCCTCGCCCAGAACGAGTGTGTTGTTCTCGTGGACATAATCGAGGGCATTCTGGGTCCAGAAGCTGTAATTCCCGGACCCCTGCAGCGTGATCCCCGTGAGGATTGAGTTGAGCTGGATGCCGGAGACATCCGGATTGTCGGTGTCAAGATAGGTGGTGTCCAGAGATCGCACGGTCAGCGAGCCTGCCACACTGGAAGCGTCCAGGGTCGTCGTGAGGAACGTTCCGGCGGGGTCGCTCTCGCCGTAGTACGCCACGCCCTCGGGCGCGGGGTCGTGCCCCGGGGAACCTGCGGGTCCTGGGACGACCACATGGTCCACGAGTCGCGACGGGGTGCCGATGTTCGGAAGGCTGTATCGGTCGGAGGGTACGCCGGAGGCGGCCAGCGCTCGTGCCGTTGTTTGAATCCGTGCATCGAAAGCCGCTCGTGCGGCGGACAAGGGCACGGGGATCGCCATCGTCGGAGCTCGGGATGCGGAGGAGGTCGGGAGGGTCGCCGCGGGGACGACCCGCGAATCGATGGCTCCGGCTGGCGAAGGGTGAGAGGTCGTTCCCATCCCACCGACGAACGGGGAAGTCACGACAGCCAAGACGACCAGGGCGAGAAGGATCGGTCGTAGCGCCGGGTGGGACATCACAGCCGAAGAGGCAGGGTGGTAGTTGAAATCACGCCGCGGGTCCGTACCAAGTCATCGGGCTATCTCGCCGCACATCGAGGGGCCGGGCGAGCACGGGTCCCTGGATTCAGCGTCGGCGGGATCGCCACCGCCCCTTATCTTCTAGCCCCGTCTCGCCATCACGCCGATAGTGAAGAACCGGACGGCGGTCGTTGCATCGGAATGAGAGCATGAAGAAGTTCAAACAGAGCTATCCTAGGAGACGCACGATGCTCGCGACGCCCTTCGTTCCGTTGTCGGATGACGACTTTCGAGAGCTCGTGACGCTCGGTTCGGCGATACCGGGTCAGCAGGGATCTGCGCTGTTCGTGGCCAAGTGGCGAGACGGGCGCGGAATGGATGCGGACGCCTTCCTACTCGCCCTCCGGGCGCAGGGATCCAAATTGGTGGTGCGGAAGTTCAAGCAGGATGTCAATATCCGCGTGGTGCGAAGCGAGGCGGCCCGAGCTGGTGGAATGCGTTCGTCGCCCCCCTCCCCGAAGCCGGTGAGCTGAGTTCCCACCCTTTCTCTCGCGTGGGTCCTGACCCCCCCGCTCTGATCCGTAGTGTCAGATCCGAGCGGGTCGAGGGCTCCCCGGCGGGAGCCGAGGGACTGGCCGGTAGAGAGCGATCAGGTCGTCCCCCAGCCGCAGCCCTTCGGCGAACCCCGTGTTCAGCCACGGGATCCCTATCCGTTGAAGGCGGCTCGCCTTCGAGTTGGGGAGGTGTTGGACGACTCGCGCGCGTTCGCGGACGAAGCTCTCCCACCCCAGCAAGTAATCGAGTTCGTCCAGCGTGTACTCCACCACATGACCGTATCCTGCCGACCCGTCCTGTGGGAACCGTTCGCCCTCCTTGATCGACCGGCCGCGGAGGAGCTTCCAGCGGTTGCCGATCCGCGCCATGTTCGGGGTGGTCAGGAGGAGACGGCCCTTGGGGCCCAACCGGTCGTAGATCCCCCGGAAGAGGGTGAGTGGGTCGACCAGGAGGTGCTCGAGCACCTCGACGAACAGGACCAGGTCGTAATCGCGGGGAAGGTTCCGGATCGAATCAGGTTGGTCGAGACGGACCGGGCGAAACGACTCGATCCCGTACTGGGCGTAGTGGGGTTCCTTTCCGGGAGGTGGGGTCACGAAATCCGCGAGGTCGTAACGACCGCCGAATCGGGTGTGGAGGGCGACCGACAGCGAACCGAGCCCTCCGCCCAGGTCGAGGACACGAGTATCGCGGGTCGGCGGGTCCGCTTCCAGGAACTCGAGGATAGGGCCGTACCGACGACTGCCGAACTCCCAGCTCGTCCGTTGCTCGGGGGTGGGGTTCGCGCCGGCCCAAAACCCCTCGAGGGCGGCTCGGACTGTGGGGCTAAGGCCCTCGGACTTGGTCACGACGCCGCCCCCGGATTCGAGGGCCCCGACCCGAACCGAAGATGTAACCCTTTAGCCGCGACGGGAACGAGCCCACTCTCCAAGATGAAATCTGACGCCTCGGGTCGGCGGAGCGCCCCGATCGTTGCGGCGATCCCTCGAGATCGAGCAGCGACGGTGCCAACTGCTCGTGTCGGTCGGGGCCGAGTGAAAGGCGCCCGGAACGCTCGTCGTCCGGATGCTCCGACTGCTTGGTGCCAGTGTCCCGAACGAGTTTGGGGCCAGTCGGTCCCACCCGCGACTTGGACTCAGCGCTCTCCTCACTCCGAGGCAATTCGTCGCCAGAATGAACTGACTGGTTCGGTCCTAAGCATCGGGGCGCTCGCTATCGGAAAAGTTGGCTGGGAGCACCCCTCCCCCGTCGCAGTCCCGATCGGATTCGAGCCATAGCCCCGAGCGGATTCGCTTGCACGAACAGAACATGTAGGATACAACCTCGCCGTGGACGCTCGCTCCGAACGGTCCAAACGAGCGGGGCGTCTTCATATAGTCAGCAACAGATTACAGATTGCATGAAGCTGATCCAGACCCGAGTCCCGGAAGCAGAGTACGATCTACTCCGCCGGAAGGCACGAGGCGAAGGAAAGACGATGCAAGACTGGATCCGGGCCGCCATTCGGGCCCAGTTGCTGCCGGACAAAGTCGACCCGACCGACCCGATTTTCACCGCGTTCCCCCTGGTTCGCAGAAAGGGACCGAAGTCTAACGTGGCCGAACGTCACGACGATATCCTGTATGGGTCGTCAGAATGATCCTGATCGACTCGAGCGCTTGGTACGCGCTCGCGGACAATCGCGAGCGTCACCACGGGGACGCCGTCAGGCTCTTCGCGCGTGTGACCAAGGGGGAGTTCGGCAGAATCCTCACTACCGACTACGTTCTCGACGAAACCTACACCCTCCTTCGTATGCGACTCGGAATCGGCCCGGTTCGTGCATTGAGAGACCTCCTGACGGGCTCGTCGAACCTGCAGATGGTGCGGGTCTCCGAGCGTGACTTCGATCATGCGGTCGAGCTCATGCTCAATCAGGCGGACAAGCGGTGGAGCCTGACGGATTGCACGAGCTTTGTCCTGATGCGAGAGCTCGAGATCAGTCGCGCCTTCACATTCGACCACAATTTCTCCGAAGCCGGTTTCCAAGTTCTTCCGGCTCAGAACCCCTGAGCGCACGACGTCGTCGGCCGGAAGCGGGACCCCGGTCCTTGCCTGAACGACGAGAGGGAGAGGAACTAGCCCCGAGCGGATTCGCGCCTCGTTTACCGTTCGGGTTGCGGGACGACCGAGAGGTGAAGCGGTCCCTCCGGTCCAACCTGGCCGGTTCGCTCGTTGGCTCTCAGTAGGTTTCGAGGTGAAGTCCGGGAATCTGCTGGAAGTCGCGATCCCTGGTGACGAGGATACCTCGGTTCTTCCGCACGATCGCCGCAATGAGCAGGTCCAGATTCCCCACCGAGTCTCCCCGCCGGTCGCATTCCCCACCCAGACGAGCCGCTTCGTCCGCGGCTTCTTCGTCCAGCGGAAGAACCCCGAGCCGCCCACAGAGTGTTAGACTACGGTCTAGGAAACGCCCCCCACGTCGGTAGCCGGCGCGAAGAAATTCCGCCAACGCCGGGGCTGGGATGGTGAGCTGTTCCGATTGCAACTCCCATTCGGTCGCCCGATTCCGGGCGCCCGTATCGCCACGCAGGAGGTCGAAGCAGTAGCACGCGTCGAGGGACCTCATGAGCGGGTCCCACTTCGTTCCGATCGCTCTTGGCGAATCCGATCCCGTCGACGGGCAGCCCGATTCGTCGCTGCCACCTCTTTCCAGACTCGGGGGGATACATCCGATAGGGAGCCAGCGAGGTCAGTGATCTTGGTGGGTGGGCGAAGTTGGCGTCGGACGACGTCGCTAAATGTTTCACCGGACCGCTTGTGGCGCCGGAGCAGCTCGTATGTCTCCCCATCAAGCGCAATTGTCTTAGATGCCATCGCTATATCTGACACAGCAGTTTCCTATAATCTTTGTGTTCTCTGGATCGGGAAGCGAAGGAGGTCGGGCCGGCCGGCTCGAAAATTTCTAGCCCCGGGCGGATTCGCCCTCGGATCGCGGTGAATCCCGGGCTGTGTCTGGCGCCTTCAGGACTTGGGTAGCGCGGTGTAGCCGATGTCCTTCCGCAACCGGAATCGCGTGAAGCGAATGACGTCCCCATCGAACACGTAGGTCGCCCGATACTCTCCCACCCTGGCTCGGAGGACCTCCTTTGCGCCCTCTCGGCCGATGGATTTCACCTCGCACCAGGGCGGGAGTCGATGGGGGTTCGCGCGTAGATGGGCGGCGAGCTCCTTGAACCGGTCGGCGATCTCGGGCGGCAACGAGAGAAACTGGCGCCTAGCTTCGTGGCTCATGTCCACGATGGGCACGTGCTAGGGCCTCCGTCGAACGTGCTCCTCGTACACTTGGTCGAACGGGATCCCTGGACCCTTCTCTGCTTCCCGAATCATCGCCCGGACGAATTCCTTCGGGACGTGCTCTTCGATGAAATCGATCAGAACGTCGTCCCAGGTCATGTCCCCCTTCTTGAAGGGCTGGAGCATTCTCAGAGTGGATGCGTGGACGGAGAGGGATGTCATGCGATCGGTCGCCATCGCTGAAGCTAGTGGCTCGACATTATTTTAATTATAGCCCCGAGCGGATTCGAACCGCTGTCGCCGGCTCCAAAGGCCAGCATGCTTGGCCACTACACCACGGGGCTGCGTCCGACCAGTTACCTCCCTGCCTAAAGAACTCACGGGAGCCGGTTTCGATATTACACCCTCCGACTTGGTTCGTGCGTGCGGCGCACCAAGATTCTCGCTACGGTCGGCCCGGCGACGTCGACCCCCGGCCAGCTGACCGCCCTGATCACTGCGGGCGCGGACGCCCTTCGTCTCAATCTCTCCCACGGGACGGACGAGGAACACCGCCAATCCCTCACCCGGATTCATCACGCCGCAAAACTGGCGGGCCGGGAGGTCGCCGTCGTGGCCGACGTTCCGGGGCCTAAGGTCCGGATCCGTGCCATTTCGAACGGCGAACTCCGACTGTCGACCGGCCAGCGGTGGTCGCTGGACTCGGACCTGGCGCCCGGCGACGACCGGCGGGTGGGGTTGGAGCTTCCTTCCTTCAAAGGCGCCGCGAAGGTTGGGGACCCGGTCCTCCTCGGCGATGGGAGCGTGGAACTGGTCGTGACGGGGGTCCACCCGGCCTCCATCGACACCCGGGTCGTGAACGGAGGCCTCGTCCGTTCCCAGGCCGGCGCGTTCCTACCGCGGGCCCGCATCAAGACCTCCGCGTTCGAAGCGTCGGACCGCCGGCTCGCGGAGATCGCGCTCGAGGGAGGGATCGATTACCTCGCCCTCTCCTTCGTCCAGGACGCCGTCGACCTGGTCGCGGCTCGTCGATGGCTCGACCGCCAGCCGTCCGGCCGAGAGGTCGGCCTCATCGCGAAGATCGAACGCGCGGAGGCGCTCCGCTCGATCGATGGAATCCTCACCGACGCGGACGGGATCATGGTCGCCCGCGGGGATCTCGGGATCGAGGTCCCGCTCGAGGGACTGGCGCTCGAACAGAAACGGCTCGTCCATCTCGCCAACGCGCGCGGAAAGTTCGTGATCGTCGCGACGCAGATGCTGCTTAGCATGGTCGACAGTCCCCGTCCCACCCGCGCGGAAGCCACCGACGTCGCCAACGCGGTCCTGGACGGGACCGATGCGGTGATGCTGAGCGAAGAGAGCGCGGTCGGGCACTACCCGATCGAAGCCGTCCAATGGCTGGCTCGTATCGCGCTGGCGACCGAGGGGGCTTACGACCCCCGCCCCGCCCGTGAAGCCATTCGCGCCGCTTCGGCGAAGGGCCCGGTAGTGCACGAACTTTCGGTCGCCGAGGCCGCGGTGACGTTGGCGGAGAGCGTCGGGGCCCGGGCGATCGTCACCCCCACGCATTCCGGCCGGACCGCGCGGCTGGTCGCCGGGTTGCGGCCGTCCTGTCCGGTCCTCGCCCTCTCGCGCCTTTCGCAGACCCGTCGTAAGCTCGCGCTAGTCCGAGGCGTCGAGACCCGACCGTCGCCGACCTACGGACGCCTGCAGGAGTTTCGCGAGCACGCCCTCGAGCTCGTGCGAGCCTCCGACCTTCCCGGACGGGGACCGATCGTGTTGACCGCCGGATTTCCGGTCGAGGGTCGACCGACGAACTTGGTCACGCTCGTGGATCCGGACGAGCGCCTATCGTCGGCCCGGTAGACCCGGCCGTTGTCCGGTTCCGTTGGTGCCCGGTCACGAAGAGCAGGAGCGGGAGAGGCACCAGCGCCAGGACTCCCGCGAACAGCCAGGCGACCGTGAAGTTCGCGTACGTGGCCACGTAGGCGAATGCGACGGCCAGCGCACTTCCCCCGAAGATGTTGATCGTGTTCAAGAGACCGAGCCCGAGGGCCAGTCCTTCCCCTTCCGTCTCCGGCAGGTACGTCGGAAGGAGGTAGAGCACCGCCCAGACGATCCCGTCCAGGAGACCCAGCAGGGCGAAGAGGGCCACGAGCTCAGGGAACGTTCCGAACGGCAGGAGCATGATCGCGACGGCGGCGGCCGCTCCGAACCCGGCGAGGAGCCACCGCATGTCCCCGCCGCGTTCCGCGAGCCAACCCCCGAAGGGTCCGCCCAGAATCTCGACCGCGATCATGATAGTCGGAAGGCCGGCCGCGACGGCGAGGCTCCATCCCGGATGCACCTCGTGCGCGTACTGGACGAAGTACTGCGCTGCGACGTAGAATGCGCTCCAGAGACCGATGAAGGACAGGGCGAGGGCCCAGAGCGCGCGGGACCGGAGGACGGGACGACTGGCGGTCCACAGGGCGCGTATCGGCCGTGGAGGCCGAAGAGGGTCGGTGCGGGGGATGAGGAAGGGCGCGACGGCGCCGGAGCCGAGCAGAGCGAGCCCGCCCACGGCGAGCGCCCAGGCCCAACCGAACTCGGCCCCGATGAAGGCCCCCACGAACAGGCCGATCCCCGAACCGAGGCTGAATCCGGAGTTGTAGAGCCCGATGATCGGGCCTCGAGTGCCCGCGGGGTAGTAGGACGTGACCAACCCGATGGCGGGGGCGAAGAAGAACGCGGCTCCGGCCCCAGCCCCGAACCGGAGGAGGGCGAGGACGATCCAGTTCGGGGAGAACGCGGAGGCGACGCAGAAGGCGCCCATGAGCCCGAGCGAGGCGAGCGTGACGTTCCGATTCCCCCAGCGAAGGGCGGCCATCCCAGCCGGGATTTGGAACAGCCCCGCGCCGGCCAGGAAGGCGCCGAGAACGATCCCGAGCTCGAGGGTGGTGGCCGCGAGCGCACTTCCCACGAGAGGGAGGACCGCACCGACGTTGTACCAGTTGAACGCGTACACCGCGCGCGTGAAGAGCAGCGTGGAGGACGCCGACCTCCTTGCGGTCGGGGTCAGCTCCGTCAGGGTTTCGCCTTCCCGATCCAGCCACGGGTCTCGAAGTATCGGAGGAACCCCGCCGCGGCGAGGTCGTATCCCGAGACGAGCGACTCGCGATCCGGTCCGCCCGTCGCGTGCCCCTCCCCAGCGACCTGGTCTTGGTCGTGGTCGCGCAGACGGTCCGCCACGAAGCCCACTTCGGGTCGCTCGCGGGCCGCCGCCAGCGCGACGTCGCGCCAGTCCTCGACGATCGCGCGGTAGCGAACGAGGTCCTTGGAGCCGTCCGGTCTCGGTCCGAAGTGGCTGAAGAGGACGAGGCGGGGCTCCCGACGCCGCATCTCCTCGAGGCTCGCGAACAGGAGCTCGAGGTCAAGATCCGGCGGCGGGACCGCCGGCCGAAGATGCGAGTTCCGCTCGAGACGCACGCCGGCCCCGTCACCCGTGAAGAGGGCGCCGAGCCGGGTGTCGAAGAACGCGAGGTGATGACGGGCGTGCCCCGGGGTCGCGATCACCTCCAACTCGCCGGAGCGGAGGGGGAACCGCTCTCCCCCGCGCAGGGGCACGAGGCGGGCGGACGGAGCCGGAACGATAGTGCCCCAGAGCGAGTCGGAGGCCGCCCCCCATGCCCGCCGGGCGCTCGCGATCAATCGCGACGGGTCGACCAGGTGGGGCACGCCCAGTTCGTGGGCCAGGAAGGTCGCGTTCGGGAGGGCCCCGGCCAGCGCGCCGACTCCGCCGGCGTGGTCGAGATGGATATGGGTGACGAAGACACGGCGGACCTCCGTGGGGGCCACCCCGGCCGCGCGGAGACCCTCCAGCAGCGCGTCGCGGCACGTCGTCGGTCCGGTCTCGACGAGGGTCCAACCGTCCGGGTCGGGGAGGAGGTAGGACGCGACCAGGCCCTCGGTGTCGCGGAAGTCGAGATCGAGGAGTTTCCGCCCTTCGCCCAGCTCGCGGACTTCGGGGTGCGCCATGGTCTCACCGGACTACGAGCGGGGTGCCGAAGACGAGCGCGGCGTAACAGACCACGGCGAAGCAGGCCGCGGCGACAATGGCAAGGATCCATGCTTCTTTGCTCCAGTGGAACACTTTTCGTCCGTCGAGCGGGCCGATCGGGAGGAGGTTGAACGTGCCGAACCAACCATTGAGATACCCGAGCAGGACGAGCCACACCCAGAGACTCGAACCGGCCTCGAACGCCCCGACGGCCCCCGCGTAGAACGCGGCGGCGAACCCGATGTTGCTGAGGGGCCCGGCGAGGCTCGTCCGACCCCAGTCGCGCACGTCCGCCATCCCGCCCACGACCGTGGCACCGGGGGCGGCCCACAGAAACCCGAGGAACGAGCTGAAGATGGAGAAGAGCAGCCACATCGGCGCGTACCGGAACTCGGCCCAACATCCGTGGCGCTGGGCCGAGATCTTGTGCGCCATCTCGTGCGCAACGAACGCAGTCAGGCCCGCCGTCGCCGCCACCGCGATGATCGTCGGCGAGATCGCGACGGCCCCGCCCGTCCCCGAGAACAGAAGGCCGCCGTACCCCAAGATCAGGGTGAAATCGAGCGTCAGGACGGCGAACGCGATGCCGAGCTGGAACAGTTCGGTCCGCGATGTCGTGATCCGCGCCGGCGGCACGGGGGCAGTAGAATACGAGTACTGGACCCGGTAGGGCGATGGAGAGCTCATGCGGGGGCCTCCGCCGAGGAGAGCGGGACGACCGGCATAGGGGGAACCCAATCCTCCCGATCGAGCAAGTGACGCAGGAGGTCGACCCCGTCGGCCAGTCGCGGGCCGGGGCGGCTGAAGTAGGCCTCATCGGCCACGTAGGTCCCGAAAGCGGCTCCCTTGCATCGGGCCACCTCGTAACGGAGGGCGGTATCGGCGAACTCGGCCCGGGTTCGGTGGACCGAGAAGCTGCACGGACTGAGAACAACGAGGTCCGGTCGTTCTGAGGCCACGGCCGCCCAGGTCGTGCGCCGTCCCGGCTCTCCCGAGAGGGGCCCGAGGGGAGTGGCGCCGGCTGCTTCGATCATCTCCGGAACCCATAGGCCGGCCAAGATCGGAGGGTCGAGCCATTCCATTACCGCGACCCGGGGGTTCGCGATCTTCCGGTGCCGTCGGGTCCGGGAACGAAGATTCGTGGCGAGCGTCCGACCCGCGGTCGGGTCGTCGAGCGCTCGGCCCACGGTTTCGATCGACGACCACACCTCCTCGAGATTCCGGGGCGTGAGCGACACCACCTCGGGCCGGACCCCGGCGTCCGCGCAGGCGGCTTGGACTTCGGGTCCCGTGACCGAGCAGACTCCGCAGAGGTCCTGCGTGAGCAGGACGTCGGGCCGCAGGTCCCGGAGGAGAGGGATATCGAGCACGTACAAGCTCTCGTTCTCGGCCCGCGCGGTCCGTACGCGGCGATCGATCGCAGCCGAAGAGGCATGCGCGTCCCAGGTCCGAGGGCGCATGACCGCCGGTAGGTGGCGGGCCGCTTCGGGGTAGTCGCACTCGGAACTTCGGCCCACCAGGTCCGAACCGTGCCCGAGAGCGAAGACCGTCTCGGTCGCGCTGGGAAGAACCGAAACGACCCGCACTGCCCGCTCCGCGCTCCGCGACGCGGCGTCAGGTTACTTACTTTTGCGGGGGGGCCGCCTCGGAGGAGGGCTCGCGGCTCGCTTCGGGGGAGCACGTCGAGCGCTCGGAGCCCGCCGGGACACCGCGGGGCGTCGCTTCGCCGGGCGGGGCGGGACCCGCGGGGAAGCTGCGAGGGATTCCGTCGACCCGACGATCTCCGGCCTCACCGGCACGGGGAGCCCGAGATGCTGGCAGAGGGCGGCCTCCCGTTCATAGGGGAGGCCCAGCGCGCGCGCCTCGGCCCGCTCCCGTTCGCCTTCCCTACTGGCTCCCGTGCGGTCGAGGATCACGCCATGGAGGAAACGCAACTGGGCATCTTCCGGAGTCCGCTCGAGGAGCGCCTCGAGTTCGATCCGGGCCCCTCGCCAGTCTTCGAGATCGATCAGGGCCGCGACGAGGTGGGCACGCACCTCGAGCCGGGCCTGGTCCTCGGCGAGGAGCGCGCGATACACCGCGATCTCGTCCAGGGGTCGGTCCTGAGCGCCGAGCGTCGCGGCTTTTCCGAGGCGGGCGTCGACATCGACGGGTTGGATCGCGAGCACTTCGTCGAATGCCCGTTCCGCATCGGTAACGAGTCCGAGGCCGAGCAGGGCCCGCCCGATGCCGACCCGGGCGGGGAGGAACTCCGGTTTCAACCCCACCGCCTGACGATAGAATCGAAGGGCGAGGGCGGGGACGCCCCATTCGAGCCACGTCCGGGCCCGACCCATGATCGCGTCCAGCTGCTGCGCGCTGGGAAGGAGTCGACGGGCCGCAGGAGGGGTGGGCCGAGGCCCTTCCCCGAGGTAGACCTCGAGGCCGAGCTGGCGGACCAATTCATGGAACCGGCTTCCCTCGACGAGCGTGCCGCTTCCGCGTGCGACCTCCTCCGAGATCGCGAGCGGGAGATGGCCGGGAGTCAGGACGACGAGACGCGCCGGCACCGTGTCCCCCTCTCCCACGACGCGGCGGACGCTCTCCAGGGAGACCTGGTTCGGGTCCTCGAAGAACGCGTAGAGGAATCCATCCCCGGTGCGGAGCACCAGCCCCTCGGGGATCGGCTTCACCGCGTCGAGCTTCTGGCCCATCGCGGTGACGAGGCTGCTGGCCAACTCGACAAAGGCGGGGGTCGCCATCGGCGGTCGAACCGCCCCTCCGTTAAATACGGTCGTCTTGGACGCGCAACCGACGCGCCGAGAGAGGGCTGCGAGGGAGCTCCCGTCGGGGGCGGGTTAAATACCGCGGTGCCCCCCCGGTCGCCGTGGACCTCGACGGGCTCTACCGGTACCTGCCGGCACTCGAATCCGAGATCCGGAGGAGCTACGCCGCCTCGCGCCCCGCGGCGCCCCAGACCGTGCGCCCGTTCGTCGACGCCAACCGTGAATTCACGCTCCGGGGAGGGAAGCGGTTCCGCGCCATCCTCCTCCTCGCCGGCTACCACATCACCACGGGACGCGACCCCCGCCCGGTGCTGCCGGCCGCTGCGGCCCTCGAGCACTTCCAGAGCTGGATGCTGATCCACGACGACATCATCGACCATTCGGACGAGCGGCGAGGCGGCCCGACCGTTCATCGCCTGATGGCGACCGCCCATCGGACCGCCGGTCGCGAGGGGTCGAGCGAGGAGTACGGCATGGGCATCGGCATCACCCTGGGCGACCTCGAGGAGCCGTACACGGTCGAGGCGATCTTGGGAACTCCGACGCCGCCGGCGACCCGGTTGGCCGCGCTGGCGGAGTACGTCCGGATGACCCGTCTGACGGCCTACGGCCAGCTCCTCGATATCCGGAACGGCACGCTTCCGCCCGGCGAGGTCACCGAGCGGGACGTCCTCGACGTGCACCGCCTCAAGTCCGCCATCTACACCGTGGTCTCGCCCCTGCGGATCGGTTCACTTCTCGGCGGCAGCTCGGCCCCGCGTCTGGCCGACGTCGAGGCGGTCGGCACCGACCTAGGGATCGCGTTCCAGCTTCGGGACGACGTGCTGGGAGCCGGGTTCGATGCGGACGAATCCGGAAAGAGCGCGAATGACCTGAAGGAAGGGAAACGGACGCTGCTCGTCGTGGAGGCTTGGAAGAAGGGAAGGCCGGCCGACCGGTCTCGTCTCCAGCGGGTGCTCGGGAACGCGAACGCCACGCCGGAGGACGTCGAGCGGGCGCGGGACGTGATCCGGTCCACCGGGAGCCTCGACTACTCCGAGAAGCGTATCTCCGCCCTCACCCGCCGGGCCTTGGATCGCCTCACATCCAGCCGCACGATACCGGCGCGAGGGAAGCCCCTACTCCACGAAGTGGCCGACCGGTTGGTCCACCGGCGGTCGTAGCCCAAGGTCCTATTCGGTCGCGGACTCTTCGGGGGAGCTCGCCTGAGCGAGTCCCTGGGCTTGCAGGGCCTGGGTGAGCTCCTGCTGCATCGTCGTGTAGCGCTCCTTGAGATGGTTCTCCTGCCGCTCGGTGGCCTTGAGCCGGACCTCGAGCGTCTCCTTCTCCTCCGTGAGGAGGTCCTCGACCTCCTTCCGCCCCTTCGACTTGACCAAGAGACCGCCGACGGGCCGGTAGACGACCGCTTCGTCCCCGATCCCCTTCAGCTCTTCCAAGGTGTGCCCGATCTCGCGTACCTTGAGGTCGATCTGAAGGCGTTGCTGCTGGAGGTTCCCGAGCTCCTGCTGGAGCCGCTGGAACTGCTTGATGTCGTTCTGGAGCTTCGCCGGAAGAGCCACGAGGCGGCCGACCGCCGGCGGGAGATAACGCCTTCGATTAGGTCACCCCGGCTTCCCGCCCTCGGCCTTGGGGAGGGTCGCGAGGGAGAGGTGGACCCAGCCGAGATACGTGTTCAGGGCCGCCCGCAATGCGCCGGTGTCACGGGCGGTGATCGAGATATCGACGACGGTGGGCCGAGGACGGGCGAGCGTGGCACGGGCGCGGGGGACCTCGCGCGTCGCTTCGGGGGCGAGGGCGCGCTCCAACCAGCCCGCGATCTCCTCCGACGGGGCCCGGATCGAGACTGTCGCGGTCCAGCCCGGCAGGGAATCGCTCATGCGACGAGCAGGGGCCCGAGCCGGGCCAGGATCCGGTCGGTCTTCTCGGCGGCGGCCTGTATGTACCGGACCGGGTCGAGCAGCTGGTCGATCTCCGCCTCCCCGAGGAGCTTCCGCACTTCCGCATCCGCCTTCGCGCGGGCAGTGAGCGGCGGTCCCTCGCCGGGGTTCCGGGTGAGCCGTCGCAGGTGCTCGTGCGCGTCCGCCCGGGGAACTCCCCGGGCCGTGAGGGCCAACATCAGACTCTCGGTCATCGCACCGCCCGAGGAACGGTCGACCTCCTCCGACATCCGGCGCGCGTCGACGTGAAGTCCGGTGAAGACCTCGATGAGTTTGGTCAGGAGGTCGTCCGTCAGGAGGATGGAGTGCGGGAGGACGACCCGCTCGTTCGCGGAGTTCGCGAGATCCCGTTCGTGCCACTGGACCATGTTCTCGAGCGGCGGTAGCGCAAAGGCCCGCACCAGCCGGGCGAGGCTCGTTACGTTCTCGGACAGCATCGGGTTCCGCTTCTGAGCCATCGTGGAACTGCCCACCTGTCGCGCCTCGTCGAACGGCTCCTGCACTTCGGCAATCTCCGTCCGCTGGAGGTTACGAACCTCCGTCGCGAGGCGCTCGGCGGTGCCGGCGACCAGGGCGAGCCAGTTGGTGAACTCGGCGATCCGGTCCCGTCCCACGATCTGAGTGGGGGCTTCATCCGCAGCGAGGCCGAGTCGTCGCATCGCGCCCTGCTCGACCGCGTAGGCATGCTTGCCGAAGCCGGCTCCGGTGCCCACGGCACCGGCCATCTTCCCGACCGCCAGGCGGGGCAGGAGCTGGTCGAGACGTTCCCGTTGCCGGACGACCTCCGCGGCGCCGACCGCCATCTTGTAGCCGAAGGAGATCGGAACCCCATGTTGGCCGTGGGTCCGGCCGACCTCGGGCGTGGCTCGGTGCAGCTTCGCGAGGCCCGCCAGGGCGCGGGCGAGGGCCGTCAGGCCCTCCCGGAGCAGCGCCGCGCTCTCCTTCAGTTCGAGCGCGAGCGCGGTGTCCGTGATGTCGGCGCTCGTGGACCCAAAGTGCACCCACGCCCCGCCCTCCCCCGAGACCTCCGCGAGGGCGCGGACGAGGGCCATCACGTCGTGCTTGAGCGTTCGCTCGAGTTCGTCCACGCGCTCGAGCCGTACCCGGCCGTTCGCGACGGCGTCCGCGATCTCCTTGGCCGCCGAGGCGGGGATCATGCCGAGCTCGGCTTCCGTCTCGGCGAGCGCCACCTCGACACGGAGCGCTCGCGCCAGTCGGGCGTCCCGGGAGAAGAGGTCCCGCACGCGAGCGCGGCCGTACCGGAACTCGAGCGGACAGAACAGTGAGCCGGGGTCGTCCGTCACAAACGGGGACCCGACCTCGCGTATTTATGGCTACTCCGGGAGGGCCGCGCGAGGACGAGCTTATGGCTTCCGCAGGGCTTTCTTGAGCAATCGGTCCACGCCGCTCCCGTACTGTAGTGCCTTCTTCGGCCGGAGCGCTAGTTCTTCCGGCAGACCCCGTCGACGGGCCCAGGCCCGGAACAACGCTTTCGGGGGATCGGAGCGGGATCGCTCGGCCGTCGGGATGGCCCGGGCGGCCTCGACGAACTGCGGATCGAGATAGGGCGCCAAAATGGAGCGGCCCAGTTCGTGGGCGACTCCTTGCGTGCGGGGCCAGGCCTCTTCACGGAGCAGGGCCAAGTCGGATTCGGAGCGGGCTCTGGACAGGGCCGGACTCAGAGCCCGGTAGTGGGCGTAGCCGAAGAACAGTTCGTCCGCGCCCTGCCCGCACACAAGGACCCCGGGCGGGGCGGTCTCGATGGCCAGGGCGAGGGCCGTCTCGATCGACGCCTCGGTCGGCGTGAGGGGCCCGACCCAGTCCAATATCCGGCCCCGCATCGACATGACCTCGGAGGGGGAGGGCCGGTTCTCGTGGTAGGGAAGTCCGAGGATCTCCGCTCCCCTGCGAGCCGCGCCGGGATCCGGACTTCCCGCGAGCCCGACCGTGGAGAGAGCGACCCGGGGCCGTCGGCGTAGCTCCCAGGCGAGCAATCCCGAATCGACGCCCCCGGAGAACAGTACGACGAGCGAACCGGTCTTCGGCAGGCGGTCGAGCGCGCCGTCCAAGGCGATGTCGAGGGGATGGAGCAGATCGTCGAGGGGGTCGTTCGTGGTCATGGGCGCTCGAGAGGCCGGCTCCGGTAACACGGAGAAGGGCCCATAAGGGCTGGCCGACTGGAGACGCGGATGGTCGCAGGATCCGAGGGAGGGACGCCCGGCGGCCGTCGGGCACTGTTCGTGGACCGGGACGGAACGCTGAACCCGGATCTCCACTACCTGCGCGAGGCGGAACGGGTAGAACTGTACCGAGGCGTGGGCGAGGCCCTGTCCCTCGCGCACGATCACGGGTATACAATCGTTTGCGTGACCAACCAGTCCGGCATCGAACGAGGGTTCTACACGGCGGAGGATGTCGAGCGGATCCACGCGCGCCTGAACGAACTCCTTCGGCCGAGCCGGGCTCGCGTTGACGCGTTCTACTACTGTCCGCACGCCCCGGAGGCGGACTGCGACTGCCGAAAGCCTCGAACGGCTCTCTTCGAGAGGGCGGCCCGGGACTTTGGATTGGACTTCGCCACGAGCGCCATCCTCGGCGACCGTTCGTTGGACATCGAAGCCGGGGACCGGCTGGGACTCCTGACAGCGCTCGTCGTGCCTCCGGGCCACGAAGCGGCGATGCGGACCGAGCTCGCCTCGAGCGGGGTCCGTCCGTCGATCGAGGCCGGCCGATTCCGGTTGGCGGTCCACCGGGTCCTCGCTCGAGGCTGAGCCCTCTCTCAGAAGGTGTTAAGGCCCCCACCCACTCGGGCCCGGGATTCGCCGTGGTGCTTGCATTACTGCCGGCGCTCGTCGCTTCCCTGGTGACGGTGGCACTGGCCCTCGGAGCCGTGCTGGCCCGGGCCTTGACTCCCGTCGCCGGCGCCGTGGCCACCGTCTTCGGCATCGTCATCGTCGTGACCGCGGGGTTCGCCTTCCTGGTCCTCCTGATCCTGTTCGTGGTCGCCAGCGTCATCGTCACGCGATACCGCATCGACGAGAAGCGGGAGAAGCACCTCCAGGAGGGAAGTGCCGGGGAGAGGGGGGTCTCCAACGTAGTGGCCCACATCGTCGTGCCGACCGCCCTCGCCATCGGGACGGGGTGGGTCCCACCGCTCTGGTCGGGTCCCGACGGGGGCGTCCTCTACATCAGCGCACTGGCCTTCGGCGCGGCCGACACCTTCGCGAGCGAGCTCGGGGTCCTCGCAGGTCGGGCGCGGAGCATCCTCACATTCCGTCCGGTGTCGCCCGGCACGAACGGGGGAGTTTCCGGCCCTGGCGAAGTCTGGGCGTTGCTGGGAGCGCTGACCACCGGGGTCATCGGGTATCTCGCCTGCCTCCTCTTCTCCACTCCCACGTTTTCCGCGCTGTTCGTGGTGGGGGTGGCGACCGTCGCCGGTTTCGTGGCCTGCCAGATCGATTCGGTGCTGGGCGAGGCGCTCGAGAATCGCGGGTACCTCAACAAGCACAGCACGAACTTCCTCGGCATGATCTCGGCGGTCGGCATCGCGGCGGCGTGCCTCGCCGCGGGGGGCCTGATCCGGTGACGTCGGGGGGATCCCCTCGGGGCAGCGTCGTCCTCCTCTCGGGTGGGATGGATTCGGCGACCTGCCTCGCGCTGGCGAACCGAGCGTCGGACCCGGTCCATGCCCTCACCGTCGCGTACGGACAACGCCATCTCCGCGAGATCCGCTCGGCCCGTGCGCTGGTCCGTCATTTTGGGATCCGCCACCACGTGGTCTTGGACCTCCCGCTGGCCCCCCTACTGGAATCCGTCCTCACCCGACCTCGTCGCGCCCTGCCCCGAGGACCGGCACGTGCCGCCTCCATCCCGGCCACGTACGTGCCGGCCCGCAACACGATCCTCCTGGCGGTCGCCCTGGGCTACGCCGAAAGCCATCGCCTGAGCGAGATCTACATCGGCGCGAACGCGATCGACTACTCGGGATACCCGGATTGCCGCCCCGAATTCCTCCGCGCGTTCGAGCGGGCCGCGCGCCTCGGCACCCGGCAGGGCATCGAGGGCCACGGCATCCGCATCCGAGCGCCGCTCCTCCGGTTGTCGAAGGCGCGGATCGTGCGGTTGGGCGAGAAGCTGGGGGTGCCGTGGAAGCTCACTTGGAGCTGCTACGCCGGAGGCCGGGCCCCCTGCGAGCGATGCGACGCCTGCCGACTGCGCGCCCTGGGGTTCGATCAGGCGGGCGTGCGAGACCCTCTGGTCCGGTCGCGGAACGACTAGTGGGTCGAGGCGGCCGCCGCCGGTGTAGCGGGCGCGGGCTGGAGGGGAACCGTCGCCGTGCAGTAGGCGCAGCGGGTCGCCTGGATGTTGATCGAGGAGTAGCAGAACGGGCAGTTCCTCGTCGTCGGCGGAAGATGCGCGGCCTTGGCCGCCTGGCGCTTCGTATAGAGGGCGAACGGGTAGACGATCACGAAGAACACGACCATGAGGACGATGACGAAGTTGAGGACCGCCCCGAAGAGCGCGCCGAACGTGAACGTGCTCCCGTTGATCGTGAGGAGGCCGATGCTCGCAAAATTCGCCTTGAAGGCGACGGCGACCGCGGGGTCGACGATGCTCGAGACGAGCGCACTGACGACCAGGCCGATCTGCACGCCGACGACGAACGCGACGGCGAGCGTAACGAAGGTCGCTTGGGTGAGGAATGCCTTGAGGTCCGCTACGACGGTCATCTCTCTCCTTCCGGGCCCGACGATCGGGTCAACCGACCGGGCACTTCCGACTATTTGAATACGACGAAGCCGCCGGAACCGGGCCAATCACATCGCTTCGAGGCGGGAGATTCCAAGGAGGTCCAGCGAGTTGCCGAGCGTCTGCCGGACCGCCGCCACGAGGGCGATCCGGCTGGCCCGCTCATCGCCGGACCGCAGCACGGGGACGGCGTGGTAGAACCGGTTGAACTGGTCGGCGAGGTCGTGCGCGTACCCGGCGAGCGCGTGGATGTGACCCCGTCGGGCGGCGTACTGGACCGTTCGCGGCAGCCGGGCGATCACCCGGATCACGGCGGTCTCCTCCGGGTCGAGTATCCGGCTCGCTTCGAACGGATACGGAGGCCCCTCCACCCCCGACTTGCGGAGCACACTCGCGGCGCGGGCGTACGAGTACTGGCAGAACGGTCCGCTCCGGCCCTCGAAGGAGAGGGCATCCTCCCAGCGGAACACGACGGGCTTCTCGGGCGCGACGCGGACGATGTGATACCTCACCGCTCCGGTGGCGACCGCCTCGGCGATGTGCTCGACCTGCCCCGTGTCGAGGTCCTCCCGGCGGGCGAGGACCTCCTTGCGGGCGCGTTCGACCGCCTCGAAAAGCAGGGCGTCCAGCCAGACGGCGGAGCCGCCCCGTGTCGACATCCGTCCTCCGTCGGGGACGGTGATGTCCTGATAGATCACGAACTCGGGGCGCCGAGGTTCCCCGATCTCGGCGAGCAGGGCCTGGAGCGTGAGCGCGTGGAGCCGGTGGTCCTGTCCGAGCACGTCGACCACCTGGCGGAACCGGGCGAACTTGGAGAGATGGTAGGCGAGGTCCCGCGAGACGTACAGGCTCGTGCCGTTCGCTCGCTGGAACACGACGTTGGTCTTCTCCTTGGGCAACCCATACGAGGACGTGTCGATCGCCCACGCGCCGTTCTCCTCCCGGTGGCCATTGGGAGCGTGGTGGAGGCGGTCGAGGACCCGATTGACCGCCCCGTTCCGGATGAAGTCGGATTCCCACACGAACTCGTCGAAGGAGATGCCGAGTCGCGCGAGCGACTGGAGCATCCCGGCGAGGATCTCCTCGGCCAGGGCCCGGTGTTCCGGTGGGGCGACCCCGGATTCGAGCTGTTCGACCAGGTTGGCGACCTCCTGGGCGGCTTCGGGATGGGACTTTAGGTAAGCACTGATCGCCGGGTACGGCCGTCCCCGATGCTGGTCGGGTTTCTCATCAGTCGCCGCGGTCCCCTCCACTGCGGCCCGGATCTCCGGTGGCCATTCGGCCTCCGGCTTGCCCCAGATCCACGTGATCATGGCCGCTTGGCGTCCCATGTCGTCCACGTAGTACTGGGTCGTGACCGGCGTTCCCGCCGCCCGCATCACGCGCGCGAGAGTGTCCCCGATGATCGCGTTGCGGACCCGGCCGATATGGAACGGGCCGGTGGGGTTCGCGCTGGTGTGTTCCACACAGGCCGGCTCGAACGAGGAGGGCCAGTGACCGTACTCCGCACCGAGCCCGAGAACGGTGTCCAGGGTTCGCTGGGTGAGCCGGGCCGGGTCGGCGACGAAATTGATGTACGCTCCCATCGCGGTGACGGATTCGACGTCCCCCACAGGCCGGAGCACGTCGAAGAGGCGGTCCGCGAACTCCGCCGGTGTCGCCTTGGCCGCCGCGGCGATCCGGTGGACGGGGAATGCCGCATCGCCCTGGGGTCCGCCCTCCCAGTCGACCAGGGCGCGGATCGCGTCCGGCGCGGAGGGCGAGCCTACCGCGGCGAGCGCGGTACCGAGCTGTTTCAAGAGGGCGGCCTCGAATGGACCCCAAGGGTCCGGAGACGGCGTTGGAGAACTTTCGGTCACGCGGCGAGCCGTCCCGGAACTGCTTTACGGGAACCCCCGTCTTAACAGTTCTCCCATGACCGTTCAACTTCTGGTCCGCTACGGCGAGTTGGCCCTCAAGTCAGCGCCGGTCCGGCGGGAATTCGAGGGGGCCCTTCGGCGCAACCTCCTCGACCAGTTCGTCCACGGCGGGATGGCGGGCCGCGTCCGGTCGGACCACGGGCACCTGTACGTCGAGGCGGAGGAAGCCGCCCCGGCGCTCCGGATGATCGCCCGCGTCTTCGGGGTGACGTCCGCGAGCGTCGTCCATGAGGTACCGACCGACCGCACCCTCCTCACCGCCCGCCTCCTCGAACTCGCCGAGCCCCGACTGCACCCGGGCGCGAGCTTCGCGGTGCGAGCCCGTCGCACCGGCCAGCACCCGTTCACGAGCCAGGAGCTGGCCCGCGACCTCGGCGGGGACGTGCTGGACCGATTCCCCGACCGCCATCTCCGGGTCGACCTCGAGCACCCCGAGGTGGAACTCTTCGTCGAGGTGCGGGGCCCGCGTACGTACCTCTACTTTGACCGCGTGGAAGGACCCGGCGGCCTTCCTCTCGGGGTGGCGGGTCGTCTCGTCGCCCTCGTGGATGGTCCTCGGGGCGCGCTCGGCGCGTATCTGATGATGAAACGGGGGTGCCGGGTGGGACTGGTCGTCGCGCCCCGCGGGGAGACGTTCGCCCGGGACGTTCTCGCCCGGTACGACCCCGCCGTCCGCCTGACTCCCGCTCCCGCCGCCGTCGAGGAGTGGCCGGCGGCCCTCGGTTCTCTGGCCGAAGAACTGCACGCCGACGGGGTGGTCCTGCCGCTCGCGGTCGACGATTACCCCGGCGTGCTGGGACGATGGGGGGACCGCGTGATCTTCTCCCCGACCGTGGGCCTCACCGAACCCGAAGTGGAGGAGCGATGGCAGAGCGTCGCCGAACGGGCCTCGTGAACCAACGGACCCTCGGGGTCGAACCCGAGGGGCCGCCGGTGTCGCCCGTCGCGTCCGAAGCGGACCCGACCACGGATTCGCCCTCGACCCCTCCCCCGGCTTTCCGAGAAGTGGTCTCCTCGAGCGACGCATTGTGGGAGCGTCGCCTCCGTTGGCTGCGGACCCGCGAGCAATTCGAGTCGCACTCCTCTACCGACGCAGCCCCGCAGGTCGAGAAGTGAACCGCTCCCCCTCCGCCCCTCTGGCTCCTCGGGATCTCCGGACCCTGGCCGCCCTGGTCGACACGTTCCTCCCCGGCGGACCCGGTTCGAGTGCGGGTGCACCATATCCTTCGGGAACCCAGGCCGGAGCCGACCGGATGATCCTCGACGGAGTCGCTTCGCTCCCCGAGCGAGACCGGCACGAATTCGAGCAGTTGTTGGGCGCGTTGGATAGCCGGTTCCTGAACCTTCTCCTGACCGGCAAGCCGGTCCGCTTCACGGGATTGAACGCCGCCGCTCGCGAGCGGTATCTCCTCGGATGGGCCACGAGCGGGCTCGCCGTCAAGCGAAGGGGATTCCACTCGGCCAAGCGAGTGGCCGCCTGGGCCTACTTCACAGCCCCCGTGGGGCCTTCGGGGACCCACCCGCTCTGGGAACGGATCCACTACGCCCCCACGCCACCCGCCACCGGGGTCACGGACCCGTTCGAGGGGCTGGGCTCGACCACGCCGGGGGCGGAGGGGACCGAGTCGGCCGACGTCGTGGTGGTCGGAAGTGGGGCGGGCGGCTCCCTGATCGCCTGGCGGCTCGCGACCGCCGGGTACCGGGTGACCGTCCTCGAGGCGGGGGAGTGGGTCTCCGGGCTCGCCTACCCTCGGAGCGAGCGAGCGGCGACCGACCTCCTCTTCTTCGAACGCGGACTGGCGACGACCACCGACCGAGCGATCGGTCTCCTCTCGGGCGAAGGCCCGGGTGGGGGCACGACCGTGAACTGGATGACATGCCTTCCGCCTCGACCCGAGGCCCGGGCGGAATGGGCGCACGACGCCGGGCTCGAGGGGGTCGACGGACCCTCCTTCGACCAGACCTACCGGGTGATCGCCGAGCACCTCGGCGTATCCACCTCCGACAGCGATGTGAACCCCTCGAACGAAGTGCTCCGGAGGGGGTCGATCCGCCTCGGCTACCGCGAGGGCTCCGACTGGGGGATCATCACCCGGAACGCGTCCGACTGTCGATCCCGCTGCGGCCCCTGTACGTTCGGCTGCGTCTACGGCGGGCGCCGCTCTCCGGCGACCACCTTCCTCGCGAACGCGATGCGGGCGGGAGCTCGGCTGTACTGCCGTACCCGGGCCGAGTCGGTGGAGGTTTCCGCCGGACGCGTGCGGGGCGTCCGGGCTCAAGTCCGGGCCCGGAACAGAACGTATGGGATCGAGGTCCGAGCCCCGGTCGTTGTGGTGGCCGCCGGAGCCCTCCAGACGCCGGCGCTCCTGCTACATTCCGGGGTCGGGCCGCCCGGTACGGGTCGGGGACTGCGTCTCGACCCGACCACGGCGTTCGCCGCTGAGATGCCGGGGCCGGTCCGCACCTGGGAGGGCCCGCACCAGACGGTCGGCGTGTACAAGTTCCAGACGGCTTCTCCGGGGGCCCACGGTCCCTGGCTGGAGGCCGCGCCCGCCCACCCCGGGTTGGCCGCGATCGGCACGCCGTGGAGCGGGGCCCAGTCGTACTTGGAGCGCCTCGAGAGGGCGGAACGGAACGCCGTGCTGATCGTCCTGGTTCGGGACGTCGCGGAGGGCCGGGTCCGGGTCGACGCGCAAGGCCGGCCGAGGGTGGAGTATCACCTCTCGGGCGTGGACCGGACGAACCTCTCCCTCGGGCTGGTGGAGGGAGGGCGCATCGCATTCGCGGCGGGAGCGACCCGCCTCACCACGTTGCACACCCCTCCGGTGGAGGCCGGCGGTGGGGTGGAACCGATGTCCCCGGCCCAGTTCGAGACCTATGCCGAGGGCATCCGTCACGCCGGCATCCGGGAGAACTCGGTCGCGTTGTTCTCCGCCCATCCGATGGGCCCGGCCAGGGCGGGACTCGACCCCCGGCGGTCCACCGCCCGCCCGACCGGCGAGGTCCACGGGGTGGACGGTCTTTGGATCGGGGACGGATCGCTGCTCCCCACCGCTCCGGGGGCGAACCCGATGATGTCGATCCTCGCCCTCGCGTGGCGGACCTCGGACCATCTTCTGGCCGCCCTCGCCGGGGGCCGAACGCCGAAGCCCCCGACAAGGTAGGTTTAAAAGGGCCGCCCGGGTGGTCGCGCCGCCAAGGTGGTTCATGCCGACGTTCACCGTCCGGGGTTCCTTCTACGCGCGCCGGGGGTACTGGCAGGTGTTCACGAAGGAACACGAGGCCGACTCGAAGGACACCGCCGTCCATTGGGCCCTTTCCGAGATCGGCGGCTGCCATCACGTGAAGCGCCACCTGATCCGGATCGAGAACGTTACTGAGGGCGCCGCGGAATGAGCGGAGCCCCCGAGACGATTACGGAAGAGCGCCTCCAAGAGGACCTGATGCGCCTCGAGGCGTACCGGAACCAGCTCTCGGCGATCCTCCAGCAGCACGAGATCCTCTCGGCGTCGCGGGTCGAGCACCTGCGGGCACGGGAGAGCCTCGAGGGAGTCGACCGGGCGACCCCGGGCACCGAGTTCCTCCTCCCGCTGGGCGGAGAGGCGTTCGTCCGCGGGTCGGTCGTCAAGGAGGCCCCGGTCCTCTTGGGAATCGGGTCCGGCATCGTGGTGGAGATGGACCGAGCCAAGGTCCTCGAAGTCCTGGCCGAACGGGCCACCAAAATCGAACAGGCCGTCCGCGAGCTCGAGGGGCAGGGCGGCACGCTCGAGGAGCGCATCCAACTGCTCTCGCGACGTCTCGAGTCGGTCTCCCGGGGCCCGGCCCCGGCGGGTCATGTGGGCCGCGATTAAGGCCCGCCTACGGCGGAGCCCTTCGGGGGACGAGGAGATCTCGTCCCCGGGACCGACGCCTACCGGCACGTCCGCCCCGACCGTCCCTGCGCCGGCGGCAAAGGTCGAGGGCTCGAAGGCTCCCCTGGGCGCCGTCCCCGCTCGGGGCGCTCCCGACGCGATGTTCACTGAAGGATTCCTCGGAAAGCGGCTCCAGGAGGCGACGGTCGACGAGGTGTTCGACGACCTCGAGATCGTGCTGCTCCAGTCCGACGTCGCGCTCCCCGTGATCGAACGGATGCGGCGGGACCTCCGGAAGGAGCTCGCCGGCCGCAAGCTCCGATTCGGAGTGGACGCCGAGGACGCGATCAAGGGCTGCCTCGAGCGAACCGTCCGCTCCATCCTCGCCCAGAAGCCGGTCGACCTCGCGGCCCAGATCCGTGCCGCGACAGTGCGCCCCTACGTCATCCTGTTCGTGGGCGTCAACGGGACGGGCAAGACGACGACCCTCGCCAAGCTCTCGGGCTGGCTGCGCGCGAAGGGGTTCTCGAGCGTGATCGCTGCCTCCGACACCTTCCGGGCCGGGGCGATCGAGCAGCTCTTGGTGCACGGCGAGCGCCTGGGCGTGCGCGTCATCCGGCAGAAGGAGGGGAGCGACCCGGCGGCGGTCGCGTTCGACGCGGTGGAGCACGCGCGCGCCAAGGGAGTCGACGTGGTGCTCGTGGACACGGCCGGCCGCCAGCACACGAACGAGAACCTCATCGAGGAGGCGAAGAAGATCCGGAGGGTGGTCCAGCCCCAACTGACGATCTTCGTCGGCGACGCCCTGAGCGGTCACGACGTGGTCGAACAGGCCCGGCTTTTCGACAAGGCGCTCGGAGTGGACGGGTTGGTCGTCACGAAGCTCGACGCCGACGCCAAGGGGGGCGCCGCGCTAAGCCTCGCATACGTCACGAAGAAGCCGATCCTCTTCGCCGGTACTGGCCAGGGGTATGCGGACCTCGTTCCGTTCGACCCGGACTGGATGGTCGCGCGTCTGTTCGCGGAGGGTAGCGCCGGGTGACGATCCGCCTCGACCTCGTCCTCGTCCGTCCCAAGGAGGACGGCAACATCGGAGCGGTCGCCCGCGCGGCCCGGAACTTCGGGGTCGATCGGCTCGTCCTGGTCGCCCCGCGGGCGAAGGTCGGCGCCGAGGCCCAACGACGGGCCATGGGGGGACTCATCCTGCTGCGCAAGGCGACCAGGTCTCCCTCGTTCGAGGCGGCGGTGCGGGACGCCGACCTCGTGATCGGGACGACCGACATGTCCACCGGTCGCTCCAACGCCTACCTCCGCCGCTCGGTCAGTCCCGAGCGGCTCGGGGAGATGCTCCTGCCGCTCACCGGACGCGTCGCCCTCGTGTTCGGCCCCGAGGACAACGGGCTCTCGCGGACGGAACTCGCCCGTTGCGACCTGCTCGTGCACATCCCGGCGCGGAGAGAATTCCCGACCTTGAACCTCTCGCATGCGGCGGCCATCGTGCTCTATGCGGTGCATCGGGCCCGGGGCCCGACCGACCCCGAGACGACGCCCGCTCCGGAGGAGATCGAACTGAACGGGACGGAAAAGGAGCTGTTCCTGAAGCGCGTCGGGGAGCTCTTGGGCCGTTCCGGCTACCCCGCGCACAAACGACGGAGTTTAATCCTCCTGCTTCGTCGTGTCCTAGGCCGGTCGACGCCTTCGGAGGCGGAACTCCGGATGATGCTCGGGCTCTTCAAGAGCTTCGAGCGCGCGTTGGATCGGAAGAAATCCCATGGTTGAAGGCAACGGCGATTGGCTACGGGCTCGCGGCATCGGGCGGGAGCGCTTCGCGGGGTACCTCACGGAGTATCTCGGCTCGATCGGATACCGGGTCGAGCGAAGCGAAGTGACCGAGCCGATGGAGACCCGCATCACGGGAGAGCTCGAGAAGATGAGCCCCTCGGTGCCCCCGGCGGCCCATACGCTCGCATTCCGGCTGTACCCCACGAGCGGGGGCGCCGCGGTCGTCTGGCAGGCCCCGACCGAAGTGCCGCCTGACCAGAAGCCGCGGATGGACCGGCTCGTACGGGAAATGGAGAGCCACTTGGAGCGCGCGGTCCATACCGAGAGCCACGCCACCGCGAAGGTCGTCCGCCCGTCCGCGCCGCACCTTCCCTGGAGCACCCCGGCCGCGGCCCCGTCCGGCACGTAGCGGCGTCCGCGCCGACCCCGCCGTCCACGGCGAGAAGAAAGAAGTTTGGATTCGGCAGCTTTATAATCGGCACCCGGGTCCCCCGCCCCGCTCGATGACGACCTCCGCCTACCGCTACATGGCCCGTTCCTTCCAGGAGACCCTCGGCGACGAGGGGGCGGAACGACGGCACGAGCGCCTGCTCACCTGGCGCCGGGAACACACCGTCACCCGCCTCGAGCATCCGACCCGACTGGACCGCGCTCGTGCGATCGGGTACCGCGCCAAGGAAGGGTTCTTTGTCGTCCGCGTCCGGGTCCGCCGGGGGGGCCAGCGCAAGCGGGCGATCATCGCGGGCCGCCGTCCCAAGCACAAGGGAATTCTCCGGATGACCCTCGCCAAGAGCCTTCGCCGGATCGCGGAGGAGCGGGCGCAAAAGCACTACCCGAACCTCGAAGTTCTCAACTCCTACTGGGTGGGCGAGGACGGGAAACAGAAGTTCTACGAGATCATCCTCGTCGACCCCGACCACCCCGAGATCCTCGCCGACCCCAAGATCAACTGGATCGCCGCGCCCGCGCAGCGGGGACGGGCGTACCGCGGACTGACGAGCTCCGGGAAGGAAGGCCGGGGCCTCCGATGGAAGGGGAAGGGCGCGGAGCGGTACCGACCGTCGCGCGCGGCCAACCGCCGTCCGACCCGGCGCACGCAGTACAAGGCCATCCCTTAGGTCGACGGCCGGGCGCGCCCTCGGTCCGCTCCGCGAGCCCGGCTCATCGAGCCGTGGCTCGCCCGTCCCCGGGGTCCTCGGATGTGCCGAGCCGTTCCTCGATCGTGTCCCCCACGCTCTCGGCCAATCGTCGGGCCCACCCGTAGAGACCCTCGACGTGGACCAGTTCGCCCCGGAGGACGCGGGCCAATCGACGCCGTGTTTCGAGGTCGAGCTGGAGTCGCTCGGGTCGGAGGAACTCCGTGAGTCGGTGGGCCAGGTGGCCGCCCTCGGTGTCCCAGTCGGTGAGGATGACCACGCGACGGGCCTTGCGCAGGAGCGATTGGGCCGTCTCAGAGAGCGTGTGCCCCCGGTGCACCGTGACGACGGGACCGGCGAGGCCGAGCCGCTGGACCGAGCGCCGATCCCGCTCGCCCTCGACGAGGACGACCGTCCCGGGTTCCGCGCTCGCCGTCTGAAGGCGCTGCCACAGCTCGACAAACTCGTCCAGAGTGACGGCCGGATCGTTCCCGTTGCGCATGCACGGACCGGTCCGCGGAGGAGTGTCCCCGCTCCCGGAACGCGGGAGGGAGACCGCTCACCTCCTATAGTCCTTGGGCGCTGGGGTCGCTCCCCAAGACCCCATGCCCGACCATTTCTCTCTCCTCCTCGAATGGAGACGAACCGAAGGCGCCACCCGGGGGCTCGCGAAGCTGCCCCACGATTTCTACGCCGTCACGGCCGCGTATCTGGCCGACGTGCGCACGTCGTACGAGGCCGACCTCCGGGAGAACCCGTCCGGCCGGAAGGGCGAGATGTCCCGCCAGACCTACCAACGCGCGAGCCAGGTGGCGCGGGACATCGTGGAGGGACGAGCTCAGAAGATCCTCGCCGGCGCTTTCCAGGCCAGCATCGGCGGGAGTCGCGACCTCCCGAACGCCCTGCCGGAGGAACGCGCGATGTACGACCGCATCCTGGACACGCTGCTCGACAACCGCCGCAAGTCCACGCCCTATCTCGAGACCGGGGCATCCGGGCCCGGCCCGGCTCCTTCGGCCCCGCCGGCCGCGGCGGTCCGCGGAGCCGCCCCTTCCTCGGTCCCGGCAGCTCCCGCCGCGCCCGCCCCGGTCGCCCCCACGAGCGCGTACGTACGGGTCCTCAAGGACGGACGGCCGATCGAGGTGGGCTTGGAGACGATCGACCTCCGGACCGAGGACATCCTCTCCCTGCCCGCGGACAAGGCCCGCCTTCTCGTCGCGGCCAAGGTCGCGGAGCCGATCGAGCCCGGGCCCGCTCGCCGACCGGTCACCTAAGCGGTCGGGGCGTCCCGCGTTCGAGCCGGTTCGAACTCGAGGACCCGGAACCGTTCGAACCCGAAGAGCAGGTTCTTGGCGGCCAGGCGGACCCGGACCTCCGCCTCCGAACTTCCGGCCGTCCGGATCGCGGTCTCCAGCCGGTGCGGGAAGCCCCAGTCCCCGAGGGCTTCGGCCTGCCGACGGTCGTACGTCACCCGGAGACCCGCCGCCGCGGCCACCGTCCGGATCCGACTGAAATTAACGAACGCCGACAGGTCGGTCGCGCCGGGGGCCTCGACCGGGTCCCACCCCGAGCGGTGCGCCCGGATCCCGTCGAGCGTTCCGCCGGGGTGGGCGGCCAAGAGCTCGCTCTCCTCCATGCCATAATCGTCGATCAGCAGGGTTCCTCGAACCAGGTGGTCCGCCACCTCCCGAACGAGCCCTTCGGCCAGGGGGGAGAATTCGAAGATCGTCCCCTCGGGAACGTCCGCGGGAAGGGGGCATCCCGTCACGGGCCGGCGAGGGTTCGACTCGGCCGGCACCACGACCCCGTACTGCACCCGAACGCCGAGCTCGACCCACCCGGGGCCGGACCGACGTAGTCGCCGGATCGGCTGGGCGTCCAGGAGTTCGTGGGCGAGGACGACCCCCTCGAACGCCCCGAGGGACCCGACCGCGTCACGGGCATGCACGGGGACGCCGAGGGGGTCCGCGACCGCGCGCACCCGGTCGACCGCGCGCTTCTCGAGCTCCGACGAACGCTCGATGAGGACGACGCTGAGCGGGTCGACCCGTTCCTCTCCTCGGCCGAGAGTGGTGACGATCCCCTCGGCGAGAAGGCCGTCGCCCGGACCGGTTTCGACCAGAAGGAAGGGGTGGCGAGGGGGGAAGCGGCGTCGGATCTCCGCGATCCGCCCGGCGAGCGACGCCGCGAAGAGGGGATGGACCTGCGCCGCGGTGTAGAAATCCCCCTCCGCACCGAACGGCGAATTCGGGCGAGCATAGTACCCCACCCCCTCCGCGTACAGGGCGCGGTCCATGTACCGGTCGAAGGGGATGAACCCGTCCGGTTCGGCGGAGGCCATCAACGCGGCGAGGAGCCGAGGATCGACCGCGCGGGGCGCCTCGGCTACCATCGGCGGGCCCTTTCGGCCTCCGTCAGCCGATGTACCCCAAGTCGTCCCGGGGCGGGGCGGGCCCGCCGGACGGGAGCTCCGAGCTGCTCCGCTCGGCTTCCTGGACCTTGCGGGCGATCCGGTCGATCTCCTGGGCCTTCGCCTCGAGCGTCGTGAAATCGATGTCGAGGTGGAGGACCTTGGCGAGGACCTTGAGCACCGCCTCGGCGCTCCGAGGGTCGACGAAGTAGCCGCTCGTCTCCCCCATGAGGCAGACCCCCTCCATGCTGAACATACGGCCGAGGCCGAGGAAGAGCCCGCTCGCGCCGATCAGTCCGCCGCCGGGGTCGTTCCGCGAGAAGACGACGCCGTACTTCTTCATCGTCTCCACGCGGGAGGCGCTCGTGGCGGCGCCGAGGACCCGCGGTGACTCGACGACCTTGCCTTGCGCGAACCCGGCGAGCGTGAAGACTTCGGTGACGCCGAGCTTCGCGCAGAAGTCCAAGACGCGCTCGGTGATCTCGTACTGGCCTTCCGGGGAGATCCCCTGGTAGTCGCCCCCGAGGATCAGGATGTCCCGTTGGGCGGCCGCGGGCGCTTTCCAGTAATGGAGGTCGTTCGAGACGAGTCGGATGATCCCCTCCTCGTTGACGTACACCTGGGGCGGGAAGAACTTCGAATGGATCGTCGCGAGCGGCTTCGCGGGCAGCTGGTCGCGGAGGTAGTCGGCGGCGAGCTTGCCCACGTTCCCCACGCCCGGCAGCCCCTCGACCAGGATGGGGCTTCGGAGCTCGACCTTCTCGAGCTGACGGATGACGACGTCCTCCACAGGTTTCCTCGACCCTCACCAGCCGGGCGCGGGCGATAAAGACTCGGTTACGTGCCGGTAGGCGGGTTGACCGGCGGCTCCTCGCCGTCGTCGACCTTCCACCCGTGCTCGGTCACGTACGCGCGGGCGATCCGCTGGAGGTCCGGTCGGTTGCGGACCTTCTCGAGGTACAGGATGTGTTCGTAGCGGCGGCCGTGGGGGAACGCCTTGAGATCGACCACGACGTCCGCGAGGTCTTCGAGCGCGCCCAGGATGTGCCGGTCGTGCTCGCGCGAGTGGACGGCGAGCATGGCATGGCCACCGATCGTCTGGCAGCGATACCGGATCTGGCGTGCGACGGTGGTGACGTCGGCGGGGGTGAGCACCTCGAAGAAGAAGTCGACGGAGTCGAGCACCAGTCGGAACGGGGTGTCGATGGTGGCGAGGTCGCTCAACATCCGGCTCGTCAGGCTGAAGGCGGAGCCGGTCCGGTCGGACGGGGCGCCGGCGGTGATCTGGCTGAGCGGGATCCCCTTCTCTCGGGCCGTCGCGACCTCCAGGCCCCGGACCAAGACCCGCTCGTAGTACTCGTCGGCGAGGTTCACGACCTTAATGGCGGTCGGGTCCCACCCGAAGTCCTCGAACGCCTTCTGCACGTCGACCGTTCGCTCGTAGGTGGTGTAGAACAGGACGGGTACGGAGCCCACTCCGGCGTTGGCGAACTGCTTCGCGAGCAGGGGAGCGCCCGAACCGGACGGGCCGGTGAGGACCGCGAGCCAGCCCGCCGGGAGGGCCGTGGCGAGGGGACCGTCGATCTCGGGGATCCCGAAAATGCGGTCAGAGTCGCCCACGGTCATCCTCCAACGCGGGCGATGTCGATCGTCTCGTCCACGACGAGGTTGAGCATCGCCTCGACGGTGGAGGCCTCCTCGTCCGACGTCTCGAGGACGACGGTCAGGACCTGTCGGGTCTTCAGCGTGTTGATCAGGATGTGGAAGAACTCGGAGAGGAGCTCGGGCGGATTGTGGATGGCGAGCGAGTTGACGCTATCGATGACGACGATCGACCGGGGGTGGGGGAACTTTCGGAGCAGGTACTCCACCCGGAGCATGATCGATTCGAGCGCCCGCGGACTCTCGATGTACGTCGCGTTCGGGAGCGGGTTCCCGTAGTTCATCATGATGTGGCTGATCGCGTCGACGAACGAGATCCGGTCCTGGGGCACGTCGAGCGCCTGGGCCAGGCTCCAGACGAAGGCGGCGGGGTTCGTGATCGTCACGTAGATCGTGTGGGCGTCGGTCTCGGTGCCGACGTCGCGTAGGGTCGCGTTGAGGACCGCAAAGTAGTGGTCCGCATACTCGCGGGGATCGAGCTTCAGGGTGACCGCGCTCCCGCCCGGCAGTCCGCGCAAGCGTTCGCCGATGTCGATGGTCATGGACTACGGCATCCCTCCCTCGGGGCGTCCGCCCTTGAGGTGGGGAGCGAGCAGCATCCCGATCGGAGTGAGCTCGATGACATACTGAGCCTGGGAGTGCGACGTGCCGCGCATCTTGATGACCTGGAGCACGCGGAGGATGTCCCCCTGACGCCGTCCATTCCAGAGCAGCAGGACCCCGTCGACGATCGCTTCCTCGACCCCGTGGAGCGAGTACCGGCCGGGGGTCGGACCGATCTCCGACACCAGCAGGGAAGTGCACCCGGCGTCGCTCAACTCTTGGCCCAGACGGAGCATGAAGTCACGGATCCGCTCGTCCCGTCGGATGCGGTAGCAGACGGAGGTGAGGCTGTCGAGGACGAGCCGTTTCGCCCCGAGGTTCCGGACCAAGTCCCGGATAGTCCGGATGAGGATGACGATCTCGTCCGGCGTGAGCTCCTCGTGCTCCAGGCCGAGCTTCTCGTACAGGAGCGGGAGGTCGACGAACACCAGGGACCCATTGGTCACAAGTTCGGTCCGGAAGAACTCGAAGGTCGAGAGATTCTGGATCAACTTGTCGGAGGATTCGGTGACCGACAGGAAGAGCGAGCGTTCGCCCCGCTCCGCCCCTCGGACGAGGAACTCGAGACATAGGGTCGTCTTCCCGGTCCCCACGCTCCCGGCGACCAGGACCATGTTGCCCCGCGGGATCCCCCCGTACAGGATGTTGTCGAGACCCTCGATGCCCGTCGGACACCGCTCGAGCGTGGTGGCGGGCGCCATCAGCCCTCCGCCGGAAGGGGCGTCGGGGGTCGTGGACTCCGCCGGAGCTTCCATCAGCAGAAACGAGCCGCCGCCCCCCTAAGAGGGTTGTGATATGTCGGCACTCGTCGGGGAGTCCGCCGCCGCCCGATCCCGTAGCGCGACCAGGCGGTCGGACCGGAGGACCCACGCCGGTCCCTCTTCCGTTCCCTCCACACGACTCAGGACGCCGTGGCGTCCCAAGAGGGATCCCACTCGACGCACCCCGGTTCCTTCGGGATCGACGTCGCGACGGAGGTCCTCAAGCCGTACCCGAAACGTGTCGCCGGGCGAACGTCCGGTGGCCAGGTGGAGGAGGTGGCGCAGCGCCGCCTCGGTCCGGTCCGCGGACGGAGCCGAGTTCTCGGGCTCGACTGCCTCGGGTGGAGCGACTTCCCCGGGAGGGGGGTCGAGAGGGGCGAGCGGTGAGGACGAGGTGGGCTCCCCCTCGGTCCTCTCCGCGGCGCGGGCCGGAAGGCGGACGGTCTTGACCCAGCGCACGAAGTGCCCCTTCCCGAGCAGCACCGCGGCCTCTCCGCGGGGCAGCGAGAGAAGGTCCTCGGCCGGCACGCCCCGGCTCGCACGCGAGAATTCGCGGGCCTCCTCCGGTGAACCCCGAAACGCGACGAAATCCGAAACGTTCGTCCAAACGGCCTCGGCCACCGCCGGAGGCAGGGACCCAACTGCCTGGGTGGCCAGGATCACGTGCACATTCCGGCGGCGACCGAGCCGCAGCATCTCCCCCAGGCTCTCGTGGGAGAACCATTGGGCTTCATCGAGGACGACGAAGGTCTTCGGCGCCTCCTCGCGGGCGAGCAGTTCGGACCACACCAGCGCGAAGTACACGGAGAGTAGGTAGCGGGCCGTCGACTCCCCGATGCGGGCGGCATCCCCCGAGATCAGGACGATCCGACCCGGTGCGACCAGGTCGCGCGTGCGGAGGGGCGGCTCCGGCTCGCAGAGCATTCGGAGGAGGACAGGGCTCCGGACCACCTCGTGGAGGAGCCGGCGCGCCCCGTCCGCGTCCTCGGGCCTATCTCGAATACGGTCGGCCAGCTCCCGTATCGGCTCCATGGCCGGATCCGGGACGGGGCGACCCAGCCGGCCGGAGGTGGCCAGCAGGGTGTGCGCGTCGGCGAGTGTCCCGCGAGGGAGCGCGGCCGCCGCCCGAATGGCCCGCGTCACCATCTCTTCGAGCCGGGGACCCCAGTAGGCGGATTCCTCGTAACGGCCCGCCCGGACCCGGCGCAAAGCGTGGACGAGATCGTTGAGACGTCGCTCGGAGCGGATCGGGTCCGAGGACGGCCCCGGCCCGATACCCTCGAGTGCGTTGACGCCGACCGTCGCGGTCTCCGGGGCGATCCACAAGAGGCGGGTTCGCCCGTCCGACCCTAGCTCGGCGCGCAGCGAACGCACGGTCTCCCCCAGGGGATCGAACACGACCCCGCCATGAGTGGCGAAGACCCGACGACCGACCGCGACCAGAAGGGAACTCTTCCCCATCCCGGTCTCCCCGAGAACGGCCATGTGCCGGCCTTGCCCGGCCTCGAGTCGAGGTCCGACCACGGCACCGGTTGAGACTCGACCCAACGGAAGGATCCAAGAACCCGGCTCCGTCGTCTCCCGCTCTCCCAGGGCGGGACACTCGGGGTGCGGCCAGAACCGTTCCCATTCCTCCACGGAAACGATCATCCCGCGATCGACGCATGCGTTCCGACCCGGAAACTTCGACACAGGTCGAAAGACGACCCCGTTCCCTCGCTCGGACCGGGCGACCGCTTCGAGCGCGGAGAGGAGTCCCCGTCGGTCAAGACGGGGGGAATCCTTCTCGAACGTGACCGAGAGCTGTACGTTTCCGAACAGAGGCCGAGATGCCAGACTCGTCTCCGGCCTCCGAATGGCGGGGTCCCGTCGACCGAGGGAGGAGGATCGCATCGGGTCGGAGAAGGCCATAGCCTCCCTCGGTGGCCGATCCCACCAGTGCGGTACGGGGACGGGCCGGGACGTCCACCGCCAGCGAAGGACGATCCCGGCCGGGGCGGTCGAAAGCGCGGCCACCCACCCGTCGAGGGCCGATTCCCGGCTCCCGAAGGATCCGAACGGTTCGGGCCAATCGAAGATGCGGTGGGCCAGAAAGGCCGAAGCGGTCGCATTCGGGTGCGGCGAGGAGGGCTCAGGAACCCACTGGGTCGGTCCGTACGAGCGGGCGAGGACCCGGGTCATCCAGCGTGCGGTCACCGGATCCTGCGCCGCGACGAGGAGCCGCGGTTCCGGCCCCGACCGGAGCTCGAGGCCTATCGCGACCCGCAACCCGTGTGCCGTCCGAAGCGCCGAGCCGAGACCCCGGCGGAAGGCGGTTTCCTCCGCCGGTCGGACTTCGAGCGACGGCCGAGGCGAGAAGGACCAGGTCGCCATCGGCCGAACTCGGTCCGCGCCACCGGGCTCCACTCCGGTCGATACCTCCCGAGAGGGTCAACGGTTCCGGCCCCCGTGAAGGATGAAGGAAGGCCGCTCGTCAGGCTCAAGTAGGGCATCGCCCCCCCACGGGGGGACCGGACCCTTCCACGATGTCGTCCCTTGAAGAGCACATCGTTGAGATCGAGGACGAGATCCAACGCACGAAGTACAACAAGGCGACCCAGCTCCACATCGGTCGCCTCAAGGCGAAGCTGGCCGTCCTGCGCATCGAGCGCGAGACACGGGCCAAAGGGAAGGGGGGCGGGGTCGGTTACGCGGTCCGCAAGAGCGGACACGCCACGGTGGGACTCGTCGGGTACCCTTCGGTCGGTAAGTCTACCCTCCTGAACCGGCTCACGGCAGCTGAGAGCGAGACCGCCGCCTACGACTTCACGACGCTGACAATCATCCCCGGGATGCTTCGTTGGAGCGGTGCATCGATCCAGATCCTCGACATGCCCGGGCTCGTGCCCGGTGCGTCCCGCGGGCGGGGGCGGGGTCGGGAAGTGCTCTCGGTCGTGCGCTCGGTCGACCTCATCCTGTTCCTCATCGACCCCGAGCACACCAACCTCCGTGCTCTGCAGGACGAGCTCGAGGGAGCCGGGGTTCGCATCAACCAGCGGCCCCCCCGCATCGTGGTCCAGCAAGGGGACCGCGGCGGATTGACGGTCTCGAGCACGGTGCGCCTGAGCCATCTCGCGGGAGGGATCGCCGCCCAGATCGCCCGAGAGTTCGGCGTCCACAACGGATCCATCGTCTTCCGGGAGGATGCCACGGCCGACCAGCTGATCGACGTGCTCGCGGGAAACCGGGTCTACGTGACGGCGATCTCGGCCGTCAACAAGGCCGAGCTGTTGACCGCGACCCAGCGGGCCCGGCTCATCGCCGAACTGAAGCCTACGGTGCCGACCTTCATCTCGGCGCACACGAAGGAGGGGCTCGACGAGCTGGTCGAGCGCATGGGCCGCTCCTTGCGGTTCATCCGGATCTACGTGAAGCCTCCCGGGAAGCCACCCGACAAGGACGAGCCCGTGATCCTCCGGCTGGGCGATTCGATCGAAGCGCTCCTGCACCGACTTCCGGCGGACCTGAACCGGACGTTCCGAGCGGCTCAGGTCTGGGGTCCGAGCGCCCGGTTCCCCGGACAGACCGTCGGCCGGGACCACGTCCTTTCCGACGAAGACGTCGTCACCGTCGTGATCGCCCGGGGGAGTGCGCGCGTCTCGGCGTAGGTCCGGGGCCCACCACGTCCTCGAACAGTTCCGCTCGAGCGGTGCCCCCGACCAGATAGTGCCCCCGATGGAAGGGGTCGAGTCGTAGGCTCGGCTCGAGGTCGAAGTACCGTCCGAGCTCCTCCTCCGCGCGCCGGACGTGCTGGGGCGCGGAGGCGTCGCGTCCCATGCTTGCGGTCTTGAGCGCCACCAGGAGCCGGGCCCCGGGCTCGTCCAGGAAGAGCGCGGCATTCGCCCGGACGATCTCGACCTGGTCGGCCTGGGCGATGTCGGCGTACATCCCTCGGACGAGGGGCACGAGGCCGGAGTACGCGCGCGGCTCGCGCGCGTCGGCGAGGATCGGGTAGAGGTTGGGCCAGCGCCGGGCGAGCGCGAGCAAGCGGCCGAACGGTCGAAGGCTCCGCTCGACGGCGTAGACCCGTCCGGTCAGGCCGACCAGGTCGGCCACGTGCGAGGTAGTGGTCCCGCTCGCCGCGCCCAGGTAGAGCCACCGCTCCTCGACCTCGGGGATCGGGCCGGGCCAGTCGCGCACGAGCGCGGCCGACAGCTTGGAGCGGGCGGGTTCGAAGGAACGGTACGCGCGCCCGGCCGAGTAGTCCCACCGCTCGCCGTAGACCGAGGGTTCGACGCCGACCGTCTCCGTCCAGAGCTCGTCCCGATCCGCCAATCGAACCGAGACGAGCCGGGAACCGGGCGCGACCGGACGGAACGAACGGCCGGGCCTCATCGGGCCCTCCGTCGAAGGTCTTCGACCCGACGGTCCCGGCGGGCGACCAGCTTCGCGGCGATCGGAGCGTGGGTGGTGGCGTCCGCCCGGATCGCGATCGCGGCGAGGGAGGCGAGCGAGCGCGCGTACGCCCCTCGACGTGCGATCGGGAGGTCGTTCATGCGAACCCCCCGGTAGAGAACCCCGTAGCGCGGACCGCGCACGGGGGAGGGTCGTCGGCGGGAGCCGAGCAGCTGGATGCGGGAGGCGTTCATCCGGCTGAGGGCGGAAACACTGCCCGCCGCAGCGATGAGCCGGGCGGCGATGCGTTCTCCGACGACTTCCGCGAGGTTCGGCGCGACGTCCCGACTGGTCCGCTCCAGGAGGTCGACCAGGCCGGCATGATGACGCGCCAGGGCGGCCCGCGCTTCATCCCACGCCGGACGGTACTCGGCCAGCACGGTCCCCGGCACCGGCACGAACGCATCCGCCGCCCGGGCCTCGCGTCCGAGCGCCCGCTCGAGGCGCTCCTCCTCTCGGGCGAGCGAGATGAGGACCTCTTCCGGCGCGGCGAGGGCCCGTTCGAGCGTCTTCTCCGCCAGCGCCAGGTAGAAGGGTCGGTCCTCGGCGGCCAGCTGCCGGTCGAGCTCCGCGCGGGCCGTTCGGAGTTCGGAGGGGGTGGCCAGATCGACGGGACGTCCGACCCCGACCGCAAGGGAAGCCTGCCAGCGCGGGTCCGGGGTCACGAACCGCGTATCGTTCGGGAGCCGACGGGCGGCTTCCAGGAGCGGAGCGGGAAACCCGACGGAGACGAGGGTCAGGTAGCGGACCGCGGCCGCGGCCATGCCGGGGCCGAGCGGGACCCGGGTGCCGGGCGCCCGCGGGGGCAGTTCCACGAGCGCGAGGTGCGACCCGTGCCCGAGGAGGATGGCGGTCCCCACGCCCTAGAACTCCGCGAGCGAATTCGACATAACTGTAAGTCCCAACAGGACGGACAAGGGCATGTTCGATACGAGACCCGAGGGGGCGACTTAACGGTTCGGCCCCCGAATTGGGCGTCAGCGAACGGTCTCGATACTGGACAGGCCCACCCTCGTGATCGAGGGACCCCCCGTTACACAACCCCCTCGTTAGAAAAGGGTGTGACCGGTCGACCCAAGGGCCTCTGTCTACTCAACGAGCCCGTTTCAGACCCCTTACGCTCGCCGCGTACGGGCTTTCCGGGCACTTCCGCTCGGCCCGTGGCTAGTCCCCCGCGGCAGAAGCACCAAGTCGGCCGCTTCCTCTGCTTCCCTGAGAAGCGTCTTGCGCGCCGTGCCCATTTTCGCACGCACGGTCAAACCACGGACAAGGTCAGTGACTTGGCTCGCCCGCGCGGCTACAGGAAAGTCCGACGGGATTTCTCCCGCGCTGATCCCGTCCCGGAAACGAAGTTCC
>Ga0116217_10000133_pt1 | contig 84195 bp, 68 predicted proteins | sample Sb_taG_6_FD_89697 | JGI IMG/M metagenome (GOLD analysis project Ga0116217, IMG submission 89697) | Peat soil microbial communities from Weissenstadt, Germany - Sb_50d_4_PS metaG | ecosystem: Environmental > Terrestrial > Soil > Wetlands > Peat | place: Germany: Weissenstadt | collected 2010-09-21
GCATTCTGGTGAAGGTCCATTCGATCGACTCCTTCGAAGCGGATTGGTCAGCACCATCAGCTTCTCCGGTGTTGCTCGAATGGGCTATTCACTTCTTGGGAACAACGTGTTGAAAGATCACAGCCAGCCCCCGATTTCACTCACGATCCCACACTAGAGCCGCCCCCAAATCCCAGTCGACCGAGACCGAGGAGTACTCGCGGTGAATCACGGGGCTTCGACGAATTCCCGAGCCGAGAGCACCGATGCACGGGAAGGAAAGAACTTGTTGATCAGGCAATCATGGAGATTGGAGTCGAGGTCGGCGCAGCAGTCCTTAATGACCGCCAGACGGAAATCAGCGTCGGCTGCTTCGAGTAGAGTGGAGAGGACAACGCCGCTGGTGGCGATGCCGTAGAGAACCAGCGTGTCAATGTCATTGGCGCGGAGGATCATGGCGAGGTCGGTGCCGGTGAAGGCACTGACGCGATGCTTGGTGATGACAATTTCGCCTTCTTTCGGCGCGATGACAGCAGGGATCGCTCCGAGCGGTTCCTGAAACAATTTCTGCCGCTGCGCCGAGGATTTAACGGCGCCAAAGAGAACGTTTCGAGAACTGACCTCCGGCAGCCCGGGACGAAAGCCGACTTGGACATGGATAACGGTAATGCCGGTGGCACGCGCGTGGTTGAGGACGCTTGCGGCACGAGTCAGGAAGGCGTCTTTGTCGTCTTTGCTGTAGATGGAAACGATGCCGGTTTGGCAATCCATGCTCAGGACGGCAGTGTGAGCCGGATAGATCGGAAATGTAGCGGCCACATTGCACCCCATGCGGCAGAAGGGTTCCTGCCCGATTCCATCCTAATCCAGCAGCGACTTACAGTGGTTCTTGTCTGATAGTTGGCGATAAATCGCGATTACACTCCATACACTCATTGACCCAGAGTTGCCCAGTTCTCTCTCAACGATGGTCATAGGCCTCGGCGCGGCGGGCGATGCCGAGGAGTTGCTTGCGCTGCATGATCAAGTGCGCCAAGCCGCCGGTTGGTATTGCCAGCCATTGCGGCAGACCGTAGGGGCGATAGCCAGGTGCAACGCGACCGCGCACGATTAGGCGCGTCTCGTCGGGCGGCAGTGGTTCGAGGACGAAGGCCCAGGTGGTCTGGTACTTCCCATTGGGCAATCGCCAGGAAAGAACCAGGCTGTGTTCGGGCTCACACTGCGCAACGAGGAACACGTCCTTGGCTCCGGGGAGTGCCGGAAATACACTCCCCACCCCGATGCTCTGATACTCGGGCAGAATGCGTTCGGCGCTAGGGCGACCGCCGTTGTCAATGAAGTCGTAGGCGTACCATCCTGCCCTGCCGGAACCCATCTGGGCCAGCCACGGCCACACGTCACGAGGAGGGCGACGAATCGTGATGGCATGATTGACCGAGCCGATGGGCCGAGGAATTAGGTCGTCTCCGGGAAGAGTTCGGGCTACCTCGCGCGGAGTCGCGCGGACTTGCATGCTAGCGCAAATCGCAAGAGCCGCGAGCCCAACCAACACACCCAAAACGGCGAGGAGTACCTTTTTCTTCATAACCCATCCTGTGAGGATAGCTGAAGGCAGTTTCGATGTAATGGCCCGATTACGCTAATTGACAAACGTTTTCCTGTGATTGGCTTTTCTGGCTCATAAACCTAAATCCTTCACTTGCTCCTCGGTTTCGTAGCCGAGCCAGTGTGCAACCTCATGCCAGACCACCCGTTTTACTGCGGCCCGCAAATCTCCTTTTGAACACCGCAGAATGGGGCCACGAAAAACGAATATCAAGTCGGGGGCATGCTTTACCTGCATGTGCGACCGTTTCGTCCTAAATGTGCCGCTGTACAATCCCAATAACTCAGTTCCACGGCGCCATTTCTTTCTGTTCGATATGTCCTCCAATACGTCCGCAGGAGGCTCGTCAACCACTTGAATGCCGGGGAAATCTGGTAGGTCCCTGATCTTCTGCGGCAGGGTGCTGTATGCCCACTCCACAATCTCCTCAAAGCTTTCGGGATTTGTGGTGTCGGCCATGAGGCCGACTTTACCACCACGAGCGGCGAGACGTGGGGCACGCGGCAGGTTTCGCTGGAAAAGTGGGCAGCTCCCCGGGCGATGATTGTGGTTAATCGCACATTTCACTCATTGAGCCCGCTCTTTTCGCGTGCCTGACTAACTCTTTGCTTACGGATCCGACCACCTGGACCCCTCACCACACATTCATGTGTGCGCTAGCGGGCAGACAACACTTTCCCTGACACCTAGAATCCCCGCATCGCCCCTCCCCCAGTTCCCTTTGGGCAAAGTAAGAAAAGTAAGCAAAGATAGGTTCTGAGGTGGTTCTGTGGAACGTTCTCCGCAGCCAGAAACCGAATGCTCCATCTGCAAGAAACCTGTCGCGCTGGAAACAGCCAACACCGATGAGGACGGCAACGCCGTACACGAGCAATGCTACGTCCTCAAGATGGTGAAACGTTCCGCCCAAATGGTCGTTGCCCAAGCCGAAAAAGGTAGCAGCCGACATTCCTCGCCGCGCACCACTCATGGACTGGGCCGCGAGGATTAGCGCCTGGTTGGACGAGGCGCTGCAGACGCCGGTTCCGGAAGCTTGTTTTCCGAGGTGCGATAGCCCATGCCGGTAGCGTCAGACGTCCGGCTGCAAAGCTCAGCGATCGTTGGCAGCAACTGCCGGTTTGCTTCCACCTTAGGCACGTAAGCATCCACAAAAGCCAACGCATGGGTTGGCACTGCGCTACCCGAAAGCAATATGACCGAAAGTGCCGGCCTTACGAGCTTTATTTGCAAGGCAACTTCGTGTCCATTCATTCCGGGCAGGTTGTAGTCGAGGAGCACTGCATCGCATTTGCACATGGTCACCAGTCTGAGCGCCTGGTGCGCCGACTCTGCCATGAGAACGGCGTATCCGGACCTTTCGAGCAACGCTTTCTCGTAGCGCAAAATCGCTTCGTCATCATCAACGCACAGAATGGTCTTCTTCGCAGTGCTACACGCCGAGATCAACTTGGCCTCCTGCCAGCATCACGCCACGATTTCCTGCATGTTCTTATGCGATTCGCAGGTCGGATGCCACCATGCGGGATAGTGAGTTCCAGCGGGGAAGCGTTTCAATCAAAATGAGCGAGCACGACGGGAAAGTACTGTTGGACAACGTCCTTCAGCCCACTGAGCTATTCCGGACGCCCGGTGTAGTGCTCCTGGGAGTGAACGGCTTCGTGGTCTTCCAGCGATTCCAGGTGGGTAATCACTTCTGCAGGGCGTCCCAGTTCCACGGGCAGGCGTTCTTCGAGGGCAGTCGCCAGGCGATGCGCTTCTCCCACCGCAGTGGCGTGCGGAAACAGCAAATGCACCTCGATTATCTGCCGGTAGCCGGTGGTGCGGAAGCGCACGCCGTGGTAGTGCATGCCGAGTTCGTTACAAATCGCGTCCAGTTTTTCGCGAATCTGCTTGCCCGTTTCCGGGTCGGAGTAATCGAGCAGTCCAACCGCGGAGCGCCAGGCCAGGCGTCCCCCCGACCAGAGAATATTTGCGGCGACGGCAATCGCGATCAGCGGATCGAACGGCTTCCATCCCGTAAGCATCACCAGTCCGAGCCCGGCTACTACGCCAAAGCTGGTCAGGCTGTCGGTGAGCACGTGTTTGCCGTCGGCTTCGAGGATGAGCGAGTGGCTGCGCTTTCCCACCCGCAGCAGGTACCAGCCCAGCCCCGCATTGAGGATTCCAGCGGCGAGCAGAAGGAGGCTCCCTGAGCCCAGGTGTTCCAGCTTCAGCCCCGCCAGCCACTTCTCGATGGTAGCCACCAGGATCCAGATCGCGGCGAGGACGATCATTGCGCCTTCAAAGCCGGCCGAAAAAAACGTGATGCGCTCGTAACCGTAGAGAAAGTTAGGCGCGGCGGGTTTCGTGCTCAGACGCAGGCTGAACGCGGCAAAGGCGACGGCGATGACGTGCACCACAGATTCGGCGAAGTCCGAGAGGATGGCCGCCGAGCCCGTCATGAAATAGGCTGCGGACTTGCCCAGCAGCATCATCACGCCGATGAGCAGGGACAAGCGCATGGCAAAGCGCGCCGCGCGCAACTCTTCGCTTGCGCGCTGCGAGGCAGGCGGGCTGGACACAGCGGTAATCACGCCCTCCATGAGCGCTCCTCATGCGGAATAATGCTGGGGACAAGCCTGACATGGCCGATGGAGGTTGGCCGTGATTAGGATCACAGCGGGGGCGGCATCGCGGCTAGAACGTGTGGCTGGAGACCGATGCATAGGTCCTTCGGCCCGCAAAGGACGCGGGCCTCAGGATGACAGAGACGTAGCAAGCTACGTCTCTACGATCAGCCGCCCTGATCAGTCCCCGAAGCCGATGCCGATGGCTTTGGCGGTGCGGACGAGCTCTCCGTCGGGATCGACGGTCTTCAGGTGTCCGATGGCGCGGGCCACGTCGACGGCGACGATGTTGCCGGCACGCAGCGAGACCATCTTTCCGAAACTGCCTTCCGCAACCAGTTCGACGGCAGCGACGCCGAAGCGGGTGGCCAGCACGCGGTCAAACGGGGAGGGCGAACCGCCGCGCTGAATGTGTCCCAGAACGCTCACACGCACTTCTTTGCCAGAGAACAGGCCGATAGCGTCGCCGATGGTGTTGCCCACGGGCCAGCCCCGCGCCATCTGCTTGAGTTCGTGCGGCAGCTTGATGCCTTCCGCGACGACGACGATGGTGAAGTGCTTGCCCAGGCGCTCGCGCACCGCGATGCACTCGCAGATGCTCTTGATGCTGAAGGGAATTTCCGGGATGAGGATAACGTGGGCGCCGCCGGCAATGCCGGCTTCGAGCGCGATCCAGCCGCAGTCGCGTCCCATGACCTCGACCACGATGACGCGGTGGTGCGAGGCGGCGGTGGTGTGAATCTTGTCGATGGCGTCGGTGACAGTGTGAATGGCGGTATCGAAACCGAAAGTCTGCTCGGTGGCGGAAAGATCGTTGTCGATGGTCTTGGGCACGCCCACGATCTTCAGTCCCTTCTGGAAGAGCTCGTGGCCGATCTTCTGCGAGCCGTCGCCGCCGATGGTGATGATGGCGTCGATGCCAAGTTTGCCCGCGTTGGCGATCACCTGGTCGGAGATGTCGCGGACGACTTCCTTGCCGTTTTCCTCCGTCTTGTAGCTGAAGGGGTTGCCGCGGTTGGTCGTACCGAGGATGGTGCCGCCGCGCGGCAGGATGCCCGAAACCTTGTCGAGGGTGAGCTCGAAAGATTTTTCCGGCCAGATGAGGCCGTCGAAGCCGTCAGGGATGCCGATGACTTTCCAGCCGTGTTTGAGGATAGCGGCTTTGGTGGCGGCGCGGATCACAGCGTTGAGGCCGGGCGCGTCGCCGCCTCCGGTAGCGATGCCGATGCAGCGAATGTTGGACATGAGATTGGTCGTTGGCCGTTGGTCGTTGGCTGGGAATTTTTTGTCCCACGACGGACGACCGGTGTCATCTCCGATCATACCGTTTCGGTAGGCAGGGAGGGCAATGTCACGGGTGGTCGTAGCGGGATAGTGACTGGGTTGAAAGAGTGTGGGTCCGAACGCGAGCGCACGCGGTGACGTGGAAGGGCGGCGCTTCAGCGCCGCGTTCGGTGTTTCCGGAAAGGTGGGCTTTAGCCCCGGCGGATGGTCTCTTGACACAATCACGGAACACGGCCACAGCGGCTGAAGCCGCCCACTCTCGATCCGTTTACGCGGCCCTGGAAGGGCCGCTCTTCCACGGTAGCGCAAGCAGAGGGATGCACGGACGAGGACGGGCGACTCGGCTGACGGACGGTAGCAGCTCCAGGTGATGAAGTGCAGGCCGCCCCCACCGTAGTAGCGCTTCAAGCCCCATGGCATGGGGAAACGATAGACGTTCAGGCAGGATAGTTTCTGTGACGGGTGAACATTGAGGTCTCCTTCTTTTGGGACAGAGAGATTCGATAGGGCCGAATTTGAGGCGGGTGCCCCATTTCTCGCGCTTTTTGCGAGAAGTGGGGAATTTCGTACGGGACTATCTCTGCGGTGTCTGAAACATCGCCGTTTCAAGTTCGGAAGCCAGATGATTAGGAAGGAAGGTCAAACCGTCAAAAGCCCCACTTCTCGCGAAGAACGCGAGAAATGGGGCACCCGCAGTTTGGTAGTTCGAGCGCCAGAACTGGGCCACCCGCCCACCCGCCAAACAGACTATTTCGTGACTGTCAGCGTCGCGGTACCAACAACGTTGGTTCCCGGATAGCCGGCGGTGAGCGTGTAATTCCCCAAGGGGGTCGCCGTCTGGCCGCTGGCATCGGAACAATCCTCCTTGCTGGTTACCGTGTTGGCAACACACGCTATGGTCGTGTTAGCGGGAGTGATTGTCCAAATGGCGCCGTTGACGGTGATGTCCTGCTGCTTTCCATTCGCCGTGGCGGTTGCGGTAAAGCTGGCCGTGCTTCCGCTGGTGCTGGCGGAAAAACTCCCCGACGTGGGGCTCACGACAATCTTCGTAACCCCGCCGAGGAATACCGTCACCGTCGCCGTAGCAGTGACAGCCTGAGCGTTGGCCGTGATCGTCGCCGTTCCCAGCGACACACCTTCAAGGAGATTGCTGGTGGGGTTGGCGAACGCAGCCACAGCCGGCGTGTCGCTCGACCAGGACACACCGCTTTTGACCTGGGCCGTACTGCCGTCGTTGTAGGTTCCATACACCGACAAGGCTTCGCTGTTGTTGATCTCCACCTGCGGCGAGGAAGGCGCGATGTTGATCGCGGTCAGGGTGGGGTTCACGAAGAAGCCGCGACAGCTTGCCGCCAGGGCGAAGATTGCCAGTGCAGCGAAGGCGCCGATCAGGCGGACTGTGTGTTTCGTGGATGACATAGTTTAATGAGACTCCTTGGGCGCGCCTGCTCGGTGCAACGTCAGCCTATTTCACCGTGCCGAGGGCAAGATAGCGGAGCTTCGCTCCGCCGGACAGCCGGGGGCGGCTGTCCCCACTTAACCCTGCCTCCGGTGATCCCTTGCAAAAATTGTAGCAGAGAAGATTTCGGGCCGAGCGCGGTAACTGCACTTTCGTGCAGCACGGAACCATCCCTGCTAATTGTCACCGCTTGTGCCGCGTTCGGGAGTAGAACGCGCGGGGGGCGGCGGCCTTGCGGGAAAAATCGGCTTTCGGCCTGCTAATGCCGCAGCGCGGAGAAGCTGTCAGCGAAAAGCTAGCGGAGCTTCGCTCCGCCGGACAGCCGAGGGCGGCTGTCCCCACATGGGCCTTGCCGACTTCCGGCCGAATGTCCACATGCTCAAAGAAAAGCGGCCAGCGGCTGGAACTGGCCACTGGCCACTGATCACTGACCACTCAGCCTACCGTCCCTTGTGATGCTCGGGAGGCGCGTTCTCGTGCCTGGGCGGCGGCGAGTTGTGCTTTGCCGGCTGGGGCGGATTCGACTTCGGGCTGCTCTGGCGAGACGCGTTGTTCTTCTCGTAGAGCGGGTTCGTCCCGCTGCTGCCCTTATCGTGATATGCCGAATTGGTCGGAGTGTTGTGGTTCGAGGGCGGAGTGAATCCCTTCGAGCCGTTTCCATTGGCGCGCGCGGCATTGTTGTTGGACTGGTTGCCCTTGTTGGGAGGAGTGAACGAGTGGAAGCCGCTATTGCCCTTGGCTTCTGCGTTCGTCCCCGATGCGTTGTTGCGCGTTCCCTGAGGAGAAGACGGGCCGCGGGCTTCCTTCGGCGACATGGCCGGGGTGTGATAGGCGGCTCCGGCTGCCTGGGCCTTGACTACGCCGTGTCCGCTGAATTCGCCGGGCTTGGCTGTGGCCGCGATCGCCGGACGGCCGTGGTTTTCGGAGGCGAAGTTCTGCTTGTTCTGGCTGGCCATGTGTTCGTGTTGGGTTTGCGCAGCTAAAGCGGCAGTGTGCGGCTCGCGGGCCGCAGACTCTTCCTGCCGGGTGGGACGGGCAGCGACTCCACCTTCGCCGCCGTTGAAGGCGACGTGGGATTCGTTGTTCACGATGACGGTCTTGTTGTAGACGTTGGTCACGTTGGTGACGTTCACGTTGGTCACCGAGCGGTTGTAGAAGAAGCCACCGCCGCGCCATTCGCCGCCGGCAAAGCCGACGCCGCCGTAGCCGAATCCGTAGTTAATGCCGCCATAGAAGCCGACGTGCGGTCCCCAGTAGCCAGCATGCCAGGCGTAGAAGCCACCGCCCCAGCCCCAGTAACCGGGCGTCCACAGCATGCCCACGGGCGCAACCACCCAGGTGCCGGGCACCCAGTAGTAGCCACCTTCGTCATTCCAGCCCCAGTAGCCGGGGGTCCAGAGATAGCCTGGGCCGGGGCAAATGGGCTGCGCGTAAACCGGCAGCGCCGGCGGGCCGATACGCACCGAGATTCCGACTGCGATCTGAGCAAACGACCCGGCCGAAAGAGCCAGCATCAGAATCGCGAACACCAACGAGCGAACCGCGAAGTTTTTCATTGCGTTTCCTCTAAGCCCCCGGCTTGCCGCGAAACGGGCGGCGCGAGCAAGGGCGAAATCGTCCAACCAGTCAATCGTCTGCCTGTCAGTCAGCGCTTTGACTCCACACATTCTGACGCAAAGCCAGAAATCTGACCTGATTACGTTCCTCCCATACAAACACTGAACTTTGGAGTATGTTGCTGCGGGAAAGTGGTTTGGAATGTGGGGGATGGCCGTCAGCTATCAGCTCTCAGCTCTCAGCCCAGGGCCCCCTCCGCAGGCAAGGGATTAGAAACGTCGGCGGCGTGTGGGAATGCCTTGCGCGGCAAACGGCGGCTGTTAGCGACGTCGGAGGTTTGAGCTTTTCCTGATGGCTGACAGCTGATGGCTGACAGCTGCTTTTCAGTTTGCTTTTTTCGAGCGGGCGATGCGCTCGTCGATGGGCTTGCGGCCGGCGAATCCTTCTTCGGTGCCGTGCCAGTGGGTAATGCCGGATTCGCCGAGCTTCCAGCAGAGCAGAACTACCTGGCCCTCGACTTCGCAGGGAAAATCGAGCAGGCCGATGTCGAGGTCTTTGACCTGGACGCCGATGGAGTCGATTTCAGCAATTGCGTCTTTGGCGCGCTGTTCAGCCTTGGCGCGCTCGGCCTTGCGCCGGGCGAGCGGGACGACATCGACGTGCGTGCCACCGTTGACAAAGATGCGGTGGCTCAAGGCTTGCATCTCGGCGTCGACTTCTTCCATGAGCTTCTTGCCGGCGATGGCGGCGCGCAGCAGAGATTCAAGTATGGGGAGAAGCGATTGGGCTTCGTCGAGAGTGAAAGTGCGGGAGGACATGAGCTGCAATCATCTTACTGCAAAATGGCGAATGTGTGGCGCGGGCGCCCCCGCCCGCGGAGGGATGGCGATCTGCACAGTCGTCGATTTCCTGCGCGTGCGGTTTCCATCGCCATTTTGAAACTCACAGGGCACCCCACGTTCATTCGTCACCGACAGCGGACATCCGAGGGAGTCTACTTGCCAGTGTACGAATTCGGCGGGCGGGGGCGCCCGCCCCACAAGATGAGGATGCTTATGTCCACCTACCGCAGCTTAGAGCGCCCGAAATACGAGTACCGCAGGAGATTGCCGCACTACCAGAGCGCTGACGCTCCGCTGTTTGTTACGTTTCGAACCTTTGGGACGTTGATCCCGCCCGAAGCGGCTCGCGATCTTGTGCTGCGGCATTGTGTGCACGATCATGGAACGCGGATTCAGCTTTCGGCAGCGGTGATCATGCCGAATCATGTGCATTTGCTCTTTTGGGCACTACGCGACAGCCAGGGTTGGCCTTTCCTTCTGGTTGACATCCTCCAGAGTCTGAAGGGCTCGTCGGCGCATACCGTGAATCGGCTGTTGCGACGCGGCGGTCCCGTCTGGGATGAGGAATCGTTCGATCATGTGTTGCGGTCGGATGAGAGCTGGGAACAGAAACGGGAGTATATACGGCAGAATCCGGTGCGGGCAGGGCTGGTGACGCGGGCAGAGGACTATCGTTGGTTGTGGACTGATGCTTTCGGGTAGTGTTGGCTTTTTCGCGGGCGGGGGCGCCCGCGCCACATCGCGTCCGCCGCCACCTCTTCTTATTGAATCTCCAGCATTCTGTCCAGCGCCACTCTTGCCCAGTACTTCACGTCGTCTTTCACTTTGATCTGGTTGACGACGTTGCCTTCCACCAGATTTTCCAGCACCCAACACAGATGCTGCGGGGAGATGCGGAACATGGTCGTACACAGGCAGCCGGAATCGTCGAGGGTGATGACTTTCTTGCCTTCGGCGGCGAATTCCTTGCCCATGCGGTTGACGAGGTGGATTTCTGTGCCCACAGCAAAGCTTGTGCCGGGCGCGGCGTCGCGGATGATTTTCAGCAGGCGCTCAGTGGAACCCTGCGCGTCGGCCTTCTGGCAGACTTCCCAGCGGCACTCCGGATGGACGATGACTTGAATGCCGGGATATTTGGCGCGCACGTTGTCCACATGCTCGGGCAGGAATCGCTGGTGGACCGAGCAGTGTCCCTTCCACAGAATCACTTTCGCGTTTTTCAGGCGGTCGGGCGTGAGGCCACCGTTCAGCAGGTAGGGATCCCAGACGACCATCTCGTTGAGCGGGATGCCCATCGAATATCCGGTGTTGCGACCGAGATGCTGGTCGGGAAGGAAAAGTAATTTCGAATTTTTCGCCAGGCCCCACTTCATGGCGCCGGCAGCGTTAGCCGAGGTGCAGACAACGCCTCCGCGTTCGCCGACGAAGGCTTTGATGGCAGCGGTGGAGTTGATGTAGGTGATCGGCGTAACGCCGTCGCCTTCGTCAGATGTCACGCCAGCGCGGACCAGCTGTTCCCAGCAATCTTCGACTTGCGTGATTTCGGCCATGTCGGCCATGGAGCATCCGGCATTGAGGTCGGGAAGAATCGTGACCTGGCCGGGGCGGGCGAGCACGTCGGCGCTTTCGGCCATGAAATGCACGCCGCAAAAAACAATGTATTTGCCGGCGGCCTTGGCGGCTTCTTTCGAGAGCTTGTAGGAGTCTCCGCGGAAATCGGCGAAGCGGATGACTTCATCGCGCTGGTAGTGATGTCCGAGGATGACGACTTCCCGGCCGAGGACGGCTCGGGCCGCACGTATGCGGTCGTCCATGGTGTGGTCGGGGAGGACGAGATAGTTCTCCAGACTGCAAACTGCAGCAACAGTAGCCACGTTGATGACCCGCTTTCAGCTCCAAAGACGCGCCGGCAAAACTGCTTCGTCGGCTCGACTTGGAACGGGGATGTTGAAAGCTTCCAGCGGCTCCAGCAGACTCACTGCGCTCTCGTCGGGCCAGAAAGACGTAACAAGTTACGTCTCTACAGAACCTTCAATCACGCCCAGCCTGCGGGGATGTTGAAGCCACTTCTTGCTCGTACAAACAGTTGGATGCCCGGAAGCAGCCGCGGGATACATGGTTTCCGCGGCGGCGCCGAACTCCACGGATATTGTGCACTTTACGCGGGCTCTCTGCAAGTTTGTGTGGCGCGGGCACTCCCTTCGGCTTCGCTCAGGGCAGGCTTTGCCTGTGGGGGCTTTATATCCCTGCCGGCCTCGTCGGGTAAGGTTCGGTTCTGTCTGCAGAGGTCTCAGTCGCTTCCGGCATTTCGCGGGCAGGGCCTGCCCTGAGCGAAGCCGAAGGGGAGTGCCCGCGCCACACGAGTTAGTGCGTTCGTCCATGGGAGGGATCGGGGCTTGTGGCTGAGTTGACGTCTACGTGCAGGGCTGGTGCGGCCGGGATGCCGGGTGCGTAGCAGTTTCCGTCACCGCTGTAATTTGTGCAGCGAGTGGCTACATCTTTGCGCTGCGGAGATTGCGCGAACTGCCAGACATCGGCGAAGCGGACGCCGCTCTGGGCGGGGCTTGGCGGATGCTGGGGAAAAGTGCAGCCGGGCGCGGGCGGACAGGCGTCGTTGGTGACCCAGTAGGCGATCTGGCGGCCGGCGACGTTCTGGCGAGTGTCTTCTTGATGAAGATCTTCGGCGGTGATTACGTTATCGTCGTCTTTGGCAGCCATGCCGGAACAGTAAATGCCGGCGCGGAATCCGGCGGCAGTCACGGCGTCGACCCAGGAGTAGATGTAAGCCTTCTGCTCGGGCAGCATGCGTCCGCCCTGCTCCTGGTCGAGGAAGATGATGGTGTGCGCGGGAAAGCCTTCGCGACGGGCGGCAGAGACGGCAGCTTGCGCGTCGGATTGGCCGAGCTTCGTCGCGTTTGCAACGGGTTTCAGTTCGGCGTAGAGGCGTCCGTTGAAGAGCACGAGAAATCCGAAGCCGGCGGATTCGACGGCGGCACGGTGACTAGCCCAGGTATTCGTTTTCTCGCCCGGTGGATTGTTGAGCCAGTAGCCGGTGTAGGAGAAAGTCTGGCGCAGGGATTGGAGGTTTGCGTCGCCGGGGTAGTCGTTGCGGTCGAAGCCGAGGTAGGTGGGGATCTGCGCGTGTAAGGTGGCGCAAGAGAGGGCCAGCGCCTGCGTCACTATGAGCCAACGCAAATTCATGGTTCGATCTTAAATGGAGCCGACCTCAGCGGCTGAAGCCGCGCTGGTTTCGTGGCTTGGGGTGGCACGACTGGAAGTCGTGCCCTTCCCGGTTTGTACGTCTCGACCGTTCGCACGCTTTCCTCGGAACGGTCCTCGCGCGTTGTTTGGGGCACGTGGCATGGCCTGCGAATTCCCGCAGTGGAACGGGGCTCAGAATATTGCAACCGGGAAGGGCACGAGTTCTACTCGCGCCGCATTAGGCTGGCAGGAGATAGCGGCTTCCAGCCGCTGAGGTTTGCTCTTGAAGCCGGTTCGGATGATGTCCCCGCCTGGAACTTACTTTGTGACCTTCTCGACCTGGCAGCGGAGGAGGCTGTTCGTGGCTGAGTCCTATGTCGGGCTTTTCTTGAAGACCCTGTATGGGTACAGGAGGCAGGGAAAGTTTCTTCTGCATGCTTTTGTCTTGATGCCCGAGCACGTACATTTGCTGCTGACACCGGCGGACGATGTGACGTTGGAACGCGCTATCCAACTGATCAAAGGTGGCTACTCGCACGCGTTCGGCTTAGAGTTTGGACGGAAATAAATCTGGCAGAGAGGGTTTACTGACCATCGCATTCGGGATGCGGAGGATTTCGTGCGGCATCGCGATTACATCCATCGGAATCCCGTGAAGAGAGGATTGGCGGAGTTACCGCGAGACTATCGGTACTGCTCGGCGTTCCCCGGCTTCAAATTGGACGAGCCGACCTCAGCGGCTGAAGCCGCATCTGCAATCGTGGCTTAGTCGGCACGAGTAGAACTCGTGCCCTTCCCGGTTTCGGGCGCGTCGACGGTTCGTGCGTTGAGAACTGGCCTGCATCTGATCAAAACTTTGTCCAGCCCCTAATTCCACCTCACCGGCCGTCTTAGAGCGGGCGCTTGATCACAGAACTTCTGGATGGGCCGCTGCTGGATCAGAGTTGCAGGGGTCCTTCGGTCGTCATGACGCGGATTTTGCCCGCGTCATTCCTTCCTCAGGATGACAGAGTTGGGGGACACCTATCCCCCGATATGCACCATCGTCCTGGATGCCGGGACGAAATCGGGCTCGCCGATGTGGTGGCGCTCTTCTTTTTTCTCGATCACTCCGCGGATGAAGTTTCCCAAATCTTCGTCGCTGGCGCCACGGCGCATTTGGGCGTGCAGGTCGTGGTCCCACACCGAAAATAAACACGTGCGGATCTTGCCGTCGCTGGTGATGCGGATGCGGCTGCAGTGTCCGCAGAAGGGATGCGAGACCGGGGCGATGATGCCGATTTCGCCGACGCCGTCGTCGAAGCGGTAGCGGCGGGCGGTTTCCGAGCGCGCGTGCGGGATTTCGACCAGCGGGCGGTACTCGGCCATGCGGGCCAGGATTTCGTCGAGGGTAACTACGGTTGCCGGGGACCAGGTGCGTCCTTCTTCGAGCGGCATGAATTCGATGAAGCGCACGGTGACGCCCTCTTCGCGGGCGAACATGCCGAAAGGGATGATCTGGTCCTCATTGAAGCCGCGCATTAGCACGCAGTTCACTTTCAGCGGCCAGAGTCCGGCGCGGCGGGCGGCGCGGATGCCGGCGAGGACATGGTCGTATCCATTGGGCACGCGGGTGATGCGGGCAAAGCGGTCGGGATCGACCGCGTCCATAGAAACGGTGACGCGGGTGAGGCCGGCGGCTTTCAGCGGCTGGGCGAGGTCGGCGAGCAGGTGGCCGTTGGTGGTGAGGGCGATGTCGAGCGGGTCACCGCCGTTCCCGCCGTTCGGCGTGCGGAGTTGGGAGAGATCGCCGACGAAATCGACGACGCCGTTGCGCAGGAGCGGCTCGCCACCGGTGAGACGAATCTTCCTGACTCCCATCCCGACCAGGACACGTGCCATGCGGAGATAATCCTCAAAGGGCAGATCGCCGTAGAGCGCGCCCTCGTTGCCGGTGCGGCAGTAGACACACTTGTAGTTGCAGCGGTCGGTGATGGAGATCCGCAGGTCGGTGATAGGGCGTCCGAATTTGTCGTGAAGCAGCATTCAGCACTTAGCATTCAGCACTCAGCCAAGATTGCTCTGCGCCGCCCTCAGCGAGAACCTCGGACAGACTGAATGCTGAGTGCTAAGTGCTCGTGCGAACCTATCGCATTCGATTCATCCAACTTGGTCAGGAGACAGACAGGCGGGGATCCCGGCGGCTGTTTCCTTTCCAATGCGCTCACACGGAGCGCGGGAGGCACGGGCGTTTCTGCTCGCACCCTCGGAATAGGTTCTTCCCCGTGATCTCCGCGAGATTGTCTCGGTGGCCTCTGCGTCAAAAGCTCTTGCTCGCAGAGAACGCCGAGAACGGCCTCGGAGTTCGCGGGGTAACCCCATTCCTCGCCGCCGCAGCCTGGGTATGCCCGAAGGCCGGGACGGTCGGAAACTGTACTCTCAGATTATAGGACTTATTGACACGAAAGACGTTTCAAGGTTCCGAAGTTTCAAGGTTTCCCTGCCAACGCCTTTTCGATCGCCGCTTCGGCCAGCGGCACCATGATTTTGTATCCCGCGGCGTTGGGGTGGAGGCCGTCGTCGGCGAGTTCTTTCTTCATATAACCCTTGTCGTCGACCACGGCGCTGAAGTAGTCGAGATACAGACAACCGGTACTGGCGCAGTAGGTCTTCAGCCATTTGTTGAGCGCGAGGATTTTTTCCGGCGGGCGCTGGGTAAACATGTCACCGGCTTTTTCCGTGTACTGGTGAACTGGAAGGATCGACGAGTAGATCACTTTGATGTCGTGGGCGCGGGCGAGTTCGGCGATGGAGGCGTAGTTGCCTTCGATCTGTTCCAGGGTCTCGGGCCCGGTGTTGCCGGCGATGTCGTTGGTGCCGGCGAGGATGATCACCACTTTCGGATGAAGGTCGATGACGTCGGGGCGGAAGCGGACGAGCAGTTGCGGCGTGGTTTGTCCGCTGATGCCGCGGTTGATGTAGGGCTTGCCGGGGAAGGATTCGTCGAGCTTCCAGATGTCGGTGATGGAGTCGCCGCAGAAGACGACGCGGTTCTCGCCGGGCGCGGGCGGCTGCAGCGCGGCATTGGCGTCGCGGTAGCGGGCCAGTTCGCCGAAGTCGTCCATAAGGATGGGCAGGCGGGAGAGCCGCCATTGGTTCAGCCGCTCGGTGCCGGGTATAGGCTTGGGCGGGGCTTGCGGCGCGGCCGGGGTGGGCTGCTGGGCCAGGGCGGACAGGCAGAAGAATGTGACTAGAATGAATTGCACTACTGCGAGGAATCGTCTTCGGTGCATGTTTGCCTCGGGAAACAGGATAGCGCAATGTCGCTCCACGCACGCGCCTCGCTTTGCTCGGCTGAACGGGCGAGGCGCCCGTTCCCACACGGGCCTTTCCACCTCCCGCAAGATCCTTCGCTCCGCTCAGGATGACCGCAGCGGTCACATGCCGTCGTAGTTCGGGCCGCCGCCGCCTTCGGGTGGGACCCAGGTGATGATCTGGTAAGGGTCGGCGATGTCGCAGGTTTTGCAGTGGACGCAGTTGGACGGGTTCAGGCTGATGCGTTTGCCGTTGGGCTGGCTGGCGTCGTCGACCATTTCGTAGACGTTGGCGGGACAGAAATTCTGGCAGGGGCTGCCGAATTCTTTCACGCATTTTGTGTTGCAGATGTTGGTGTCGTCGATGACCAGGTGCGCGGGCTGGTCTTCTTCGTGCTTGGTGCCGGAATGGTAGAGGTCGGTGAGCTTGTCGAAGGTGAGCTTGCCGTCGCCTTTGGCGGGGCCGATGATGTGGGCTTCGGCGCCGCCGTTGGCGGGCAACTCGGCGAGCTTGCGCATGTGCTCATATCCAGCCTTCGCGGGATAGCGGTTGCGCAGGCCGCGTCCGCCGGTGACCATCTGCAACGCGGTGTGGAACATTCCGGCATAGAATCCGTTCTCGAACCCCTGATGCATGTTGCGGACTTTCCAGAGTTCGTCCTTGATCCAGCTGGATTCGACTTTCTTCTGAAAGCTGCCCAGCGTGGCGGCGGAGAAATTGTCTTTCTTCAGCGCTTCGAAGGCAGTCTCGGCGGCGAGCATGCCGCTCTTGATGGCGAGGTGAATTCCCTTGAGGCGTGCGGAATTGAGGAATCCGGCGGAGTCGCCGAGGATCATCCAGCCATTTCCGGCGACGGGCGGGATCGCCCACCAGCCGCCGTACGGCATGGACTTGGCGCCGTAGCGCACCATCTCGCCGCCTGCGAGCAGCTGCGCAACGAAAGGATGGCGCTTAAACTCCTGCAGCACGCGCTGCGGATCGAGGCGCGGGTCGGCGTAGTCGAGTCCGGTCACGAAGCCGAGCGAGACGAGGTTGTCTTTCGAGCCGTAAATCCAGGCGCCGCCGTATTCTTTGGTGGTGAGGGGCCAGCCCATGGTGTAGATGACTTCGCCGGGCGCAATGCGGCCGGCGGGAACTTCCCAAAGTTCTTTTACGCCAACACCATAGGTTTGCGGATTGGAATTTCGCGCAAGATCAAATTTCTGGATTAGCTGTTTGGTTAAAGATCCGCGCGGGCCTTCGGCCAGGATCACGATTTTTGCTTTGAGTTCGTAGCCCGGCTCGAAATTCGACTTCTGATGGTTTTCCTTGTCGACGCCCTTGTCGTCGGTGCGGACGCCGGTGACGCGGTTGCCGTCAATTAAAAGCTCGGAGCCGGCAAATCCGGTGAAGACGGTGATGCCGGTCTCTTCCACCTTGCCGCCCAGCCACTTCACAAAACGATTCAGCGAGATCACGTAGTTGCCGTGGTCGCGCAGGGGCGGGGGCGTGATTGGCAGCTTGAATTTGCTTTTCTCGGTCAGGAAATAAACGGCTTCTTTCGTGACTTCGGCGTCGAGGGGAGCTTCTTTTTCGAATCCGGGGAGCAGTTCGCGCATGGAACGCGGGTCGAGGAGCGCGCCCGAGAGGCAGTGCTGGCCAATCTCGCGGGCTTTCTCGAGGACGTAGATGTTTTCCTTGCTGAGCTGCGAGTCAGGGTGCGCGGCGTTGTGTGCATGGATCAGCTGCGACAGCCGGAGCGCGCACGCCATGCCCGCCGGCCCGCCGCCGACGATGACCACGTCGGCCGGCATCTGCGGGCGATCAATGCCTTCGATGGGCTTGCGGAAGACTATCGTCATAGCGGTCTTATCGGTTGGCCAGACTTGCTATCTCCCCTAGCCCCAAGAGCGCACTGTCAGCTGTTATAAGAGTTAAATTCAGCACTTTCGCGGTCGCGGCCAAGAAGCGATCGGCAGGATCGGCGTGCGAGAGTGATAGAGCGAAACTCGTGCGTACAATCTCTTGGGTAAGCGGAGCCTCCCTCATTTGAGCGGCGGCGCTCTCCACCCATCCCAATGGATCCGCAATGCGAATGCGCCCTTTTTGCGCCAGGGTCAAAACCTCCCAAACACTGACCGGGGACAGCCACAGCTCATTTGCTGTGCTCGAGAGTGCTTCTGCTGCGCGCCTTCCAAGACGGGTTGGATCGGACTTGCTCCACAGCCAGATATGAGTGTCAAGCAAGAGGTTCAATCGCGGTAGGCCTCAAACTCTTCCAGATCGATCACCGGAGAAACAATATCGCTGAGGAATTCGACCGTCCCTATCATGTCCCCTAGGAACTTGCGCTTGCGGTCGGGACCGGCCGGAATGACCTCCGCAACCGGGCGCCCGTGGCGAGTGATGCGCAATGGCTGGCGTGTCTTGTGAACCTGCTCAATGAGCCCAAGACACTTGGCCTTGAATTCCGAAATGGAGATATCGTCCATGGTCATTATTTTACCTATGGTCAATAAATTAGTCAATCTGCGAAGTGCCCTCGCCTATGGCGACTCATCCTCCCGCTTTCGCCTTCTTCACTTCTTCGATCAGCGGCGGGACGATGTCGAACAAATTGCCAACGATCGCGTAATCGGCGATTTCGAAAATTGGGGCTTCGGAGTCTTTGTTGACTGCAATTATGGTGCGCGCGCCTTTCATGCCGACGATGTGCTGAATGGCGCCGCTGATGCCGAGCGCGAGATAGAGCTTGGGTGCGACTGTCTGGCCCGAAGACCCGATCTGACGGTCCATGGGAAGCCAGCCGGAGTCGCAGATGGGACGAGACGCGGCGAGGTCTCCGCCAAGGGCGTCGGCCAGTTGTTTGGCGATGTCGATGTTCTTCTGTTCTTTGATGCCGCGGCCCACGGCCACAATGATTTCGGCTTGCGTCAGGTCGACGGCCTGCTTGGCTTCTTTGAACACCTCCTGCGGCTTGTTGCGGATGACACCGTCGGCGATTTCAACGGTTACGGTTTCGACCGGAGCTGCGCTCGCGCCGTCTTCCGCCTTATCTCCGCGAAAAGCTCCGTTCTGGAAAGTGGCGAACCAGGGGCCGTCGGAGCCGAAGCTGACGTCGGCGGCTAGCTTGCCCTGAAACATCTGGCGGGTGAAGACCAGCTTGCCGTTCTCGTGCTTGAATCCGATGCAGTCGCTGATGACGGTGCGTCCCATGGCAGTGGCGAGTTTGGGTACGAAATCGCGCACTTGATACGTGTGCGGCATCAGGACCAGCCTGGGTTGCTTAGCGGCGAGGAACTGTTTGAGCGCGGCGGCAAAGGCGTCGGGGGTATAGGGCTCGAGCTTTGGCGACTCGACCGCGTAGACCCTTGCTAATTTCTTTGCGGCGACTTCGGCGGCGATGGCCGCGGTGCTCGCGCCGACCACGGCGGCTTCGAGAGGCCATCCACTAGCTGCGGCGATCGACTGGCCGGCGGTGATGGTTTCCCAGGAGACGCGATTCAGTTTACCTTCGCGTTGTTCGACGACTACTAAGATGGAATCGGGCATAAAAGCAGTTCTCAGTTCTCGGTTCTCAGTTCTCAGCGAAAACTGCCGAGCTTCGCTCGGCTCGCGGGCGAGGGCGCCCGCGCCACACTTGCATCTACAGCACGCGCAGTTCGTTGCGCAGTTTGTCTACCAGCTTCTTGGCAATTTCGCCCGGCGGTCCCTCGATGTGTTCGGTCTTCTTGGTTTTTTGCGGGACATAGAGGCGCTCGATTTTTTGTAAATTGTTGCCAATTGCCGATTGCACTTCGGCCAGCGCGACTTTGCGAAGCGGCTTGTTCTTGGCCTGCTTGATGCCGATCAGCGTGGCGTAGCGCAGCTTGTTGATGCCGGATTGAATCGTCAGCACCGCAGGCAGGGGCATGTCGACGAACTGGAAAAATCCGGCTTCCAGTTCGCGCTTGACTCTGATCCCGGCGTCGGTTTTTTCGATCGCCATAATGATGGTGGCGTGCGGCCAGCCCAGCAGTTCGGCGAGGATGACGCCGGTTTGCGCGTAACCGTAGTCGTCGGATTGCAGGCCGGTGAAGATGAGATCGAATTTTTCGTCTTTGATGGCGGCGGCGAAGGCCTTGGCTGTGTTGAAGGCGTCGAACCCCACAAAGGCGGGGTCTTCGAGGTGAATGGCGCGGTCGGCGCCCTTGGCCAGCGCTTCCCGCAGCACCTGCTGGGCGCGGGCCGGGCCGGAGGTGATCACGACGACTTCTCCCGTGTGCTTTTCTTTCTGGCGGAGCGCCTCCTCGAGAGCGTAGGCGTCGGGCTCGTTGACTTCGTAGGCTACGTCCTCGCGAATCCAGGCGCCGGTTTCGTTGAGTTTGAGTGGCGCGTCCTTCTGGGGTACCTGTTTCATGCAAACCAGGATCTTCAAAATGAGGACTCCTTACCCTGCGGCTTTGGGATGGCAGGGGAAACGCATCAGTATAAATGAGCGGAGAGGATGTGTGGGCGGAGATCGCTGCAGTGTGATCAAGGTCACGGATCGGCGCACGAGGATTTATTGTTTCGGGCCGATGGAATGATTCGGCATTGCGACGGGCGTGGCCCGGGAATTGTGTCGTCCCCTTCGGCGCGCTTCGCTTGCTCAGGGCAGGCTCTACGGGACTCGGTTCATTGTTTCGGCCTACCCCGGACTTACGTCCGGGGCTATCTTATGCCGCCGCTTCGCGGCTGAAGTGTGGTGATTGATTTTGTCCCTTTCCTCGCAGAGCCGAAGTCGTACAAAGAAATACTCTCACGTCGCAGATGGCACCGGCGGGCATGGGGCCCTCGCTTCGCTCGGGATGACAGAGCGTGATTAGGTCGACCCCTTCGCTCGGGATGGATCGGGATGACAAGAGCTGACTAGACTCGACGCCGGGACTATTCCGTGATGACGACGGACTGCCCGGAAATGTCGAAGCGCTTGCGGCAGCGCATGTTCTTGCAGGCCATCACATCGTCCTTGCGGACCATATAGGAACGGGCTTTGGCAAATCGGGCGCGGTCGCGCTCATCGGCGCGTCCGGCAAGCTGGCGCTTTTTTGTGCGCACCAGCCAGTTCACTTCGTATTCAGCGGATTGCTGGCAGTGCGGACAGTTCAGCGTGGCGTTCTTTTTTTCCTGCCGCTCGTCGAAAAAATCGCGTTCTTCCATAGAAGTCAGCGCCCGGCTCCCGGCAACCGGCTCCCGGAGCACAGCGTTCCGCCAATTGTCGATTATTGCATATTTGCCGGGGCGCACGGACAGTTAACGGCTGCTCCAGGACGCTCGGGGTAGACTCATTTGCAAGTCTCTTAGGCGAAGCACCATTCCACGTGGCACGCAAGAAAAAAGCGAAGCGGTTTCGCGCGGTGGAGGCGGTGAAGGCGCTGGCGCGGGAACGCATCGGCACGCCTCCTAGTGGAAAGATTGTGCTGGAGAAAAAAAAGAAGCCAGAGAAGCACAAACCCACGCTGGGCAAGATGCTGGGAGAGGGCGAATAAGAAGTCGAGCGCGCCGAGAACTTAGTTGAAGGTCACCGTAATACTGCGGTCTCTGGTTAAGGTGTCTACCGTACAGATCAACCCAGACTCAGACACAGAGTCGCAACCTTCCCAACCCGCGAACCTCCCGTCCGGTGCGGCGGTAAGGGTGATTGTATTGCCGCTCGGAATGGTGGTGTTGCACGACGTTGCCGTGCTCGCACAGCTAAGGCCGAGAGGCGAGCTGGTGATGGTTCCGGACCCGGTACCGGGGAAGGTGACGGCGAGGTTCGGTCCGGAATCGGCGGCACCGGTAAAGCACACAACGTTTGCCGTCATGGTTGCGGTGATGATGGCGCCCGATGAGCTTCGGCCTCCAACGCTGTGGTTCGTCTGCACCGTCGCCGTAATGAGGGCGTTTCCGCAGTCTATGCCGGTGGCGGTCAACACACCAGCCGAGTTGACTGTCGCCAAGTCTGGCGTGTTCGAGGTCCAAGTAACCTGGTCGGTAATGTCCTTGGTCACGGGCGGATGGATATAGGAACCCAGCGCGCGAAGCTGGATGTTCAGGCCTTTATCGTCAATCACCGGTGTTTTGGAGGAGCCAAAGGTCTCCGTAGACGGTGTGATGGAGATCGACACCAATTCCTGGTCGCGTGCGCAGCTGGACAAATTGAACAGCAAAGCCCCCGCGGCGATAAAGCCGAAGATGCCGAACCACTTGCCGAGCGATTTCCGGTTCATGACCACTCCTGAGCGGGCGTCGTGCCCACCCGCGCGCAGCGGGGAATGGGCCAATTTAGTCAATGGTGGGCCAAAAAGCAATAGCAAGAACGGGGCGGGAGGCTGGTTTCGCCGCGGCTTGGATCATCCTTTGACGGCCTCGGCGACGAATGCGGCGAAGTCGCGGACGTCCTGTTCGGTGGTGTCGAATGAGCACATCCAGCGCACGATGCACTCTTCCTCGATCCACACATAGAAAAAATAGCGCTTCATGATTTGCTCGACCGCGTGGCGGGGGATTTGAGCGAAGACGCCGTTGGCCTCGGGCTTCCAGACGATCGTTAATCCGGGCATGCGGCGCAACTCGGTCTCCAGCAGACGGGCCATACGGTTGGCATGCTGCGCGCTTCGCAGCCAGAGATCGTTGGTCAGCAAAGCCTCGAATTGGGCGGCGACAAAGCGCATTTTGGAAGCGAGCTGCATGCTTTGCTTGCGCAGGAAGAGGAAGTCGGAGGCGAGTTCGGGCCGGAAAAAGACGACGGCTTCGCCCCCCAGGATGCCATTTTTTGTGCCGCCAAACGAAAGCACGTCCACGCCCAGATCACGCGTCGCCTGGCGCAAGTTTTGGCCCAGCGCGGCGGCGGCGTTGGCGATGCGGGCGCCATCCATGTGCAGGAACATGCCGCGCTCGTGGGCAAAGCGCGCCAGCGCCTGGATCTCCTCGGGTTGGTAAACCGTTCCCATCTCGGTAGATTGCGTAATGGAGATGACGCGAGCCTGCACGTGATGCTGGTCTCCGATGCCGTGATAGGCATGGCGGAGCTGTTCCGGGGTGATTTTGCCGTCCTGATGCGGCAAAGGAATCAGTTTGCAGCCAGTAAATTTTTCAGGAGCGGCGCATTCATCGGTATAGATGTGGGCATAGTCGCTGCAGAGCACGGCGTGGTAGGAACGAGTCAGGGCCTGCAATCCGAGGACGTTGGCCCCGGTGCCGTTAAAGGTAAAGAAAACGGCAATGCCCGATCCGAAATGCTCTTCGAATTTCTTTACCGCCGAGCGCGTGTAGGGGTCATCGCCGTAGGCGTGCACGTGGCCTTGGTTGACGCGGGCAATGGCCTGCAGAATCTCGGGATGGACCCCGGCATTGTTATCGCTGGCAAAACCCCGGCTGGGCTGCGGAATCGTCTGCTCCATAGCGAAACAATGTAGCAGAGTGGGTCGAGCGGGCGCGGCACCGGCGGGATGGGTCCGAGTGACCCGTCGAAGAAAAACCCCATGAACCACAAAGGACACGAAGTATCACGAAGGCTTCATTTGCGGGGGTTCCCTTCGTGTAACTTTGTGTCCTTCGTGGTAAAGGTCCAGAAATTAAGCCACTAGCCAGAAACTTTCTTCTCTTTTTTTTCGCCTCTGGACGGTTTATTATTGCGGGCTGGAGTTGACGGCGAGAATCTCCATATGTCTATCCCTGCTCTTAAACGCTTGAGCGGGATCGCCGTCTAACTCAGGTTTGGACTCAGCGTTTCAGTGTGCGCACGGGTGTCCTTAAGGTCATCTATGTTCAAGGGTTGGCAGATCACTCGCCCAGGTCGCTTTCTGTTGGCGAGCGGGCTTGGCGCCGCGCTCGGATTCATGGTCGCCTGTTCGACGAATGCTGCTCCGAGCGCGCAGGCTGGCGGATCGCCGGGAATGCCGGTCAAGGTGCAGGAGGCCCATCCCGTACCGGTCAACGACGCCAGTGATTACGTGGCGACGCTGAAGTCCCGCGATTCCGCCGTGATCATGCCGCAGGTCGAAGGACAGGTGGTGGAGATCTTCGTGCATTCCGGAAACCAGGTTTCCCCCGGCGCCGCGTTGATGAAGATAGATCCTCTCAAGCAGCAGGCCACAGTGAAGAGCCAGGAAAGCACGAAGGCCGCACAACTGGCGAATCTGAAGTGGGCGCAACAGCAGTACGAGCGCGCGCAGGGCCTGTATGCGGCAGGGGTAGTCAGCAAGCAGGATCTTGACCAGTCGAAAGCGACTTTGGATGCGGCACAGGCCCAGGTGGAGTCGCTGGACGCCCAGGTACGCGAGCAGGAAGTTCAGCTTCATTACTACACCGTGGTCGCGCCGTGGAACGGCATTGTGGGAGACATTCCGGTGCACGTAGGCGACCGCGTAACCACGACGACTCAATTGACGACGGTGGACAAGCCCGGCAGCCTGGAAGTTTATGTGTACGTCCCCATCGAGCGCTCGGGGCAGCTGAAGATGGATCTTCCGGTCGATGTGCTGGATGGCGCCGGAAAAACGATCGCTCAGAGCCGGGTGAGCTTCATTTCGCCGCAAGTGGATAACGCGACACAAACGGTGCTGGTGAAAGCCCGCATTGCCAACCACAATGACGCACTCCGGCAATCCCAGTTCATTCGGGCAAGGGTCATCTGGGGGACACATCAGAGCCCGGTGGTGCCGATCCTCGCGGTCTCACGCCTGGGCGGGCAATATTTCGCGTTTGTCGCCGAGCCGCAGAACGGGGGAACGTACCTGGCGCGCCAGAAGCCGCTGAAGATCGGCCAAACCGTGGGCAACGATTACGAGGTGCAGGATGGCCTGAAGAGTGGGGACAAGGTAATTGTCTCGGGCACGCAATTCTTGCAGGACGGCGCTCCCGTGATTCCACAGAGCTAAGAGCGGGCTTCAGCCTTCGGGCTTCGGCTCAAGTCGCAGTTTTCACACAATGAGCAGATAGTGCGTGGCAATTAGCCTGGCGAGTGTCGTCTGGCGCCCGGCAAGGTTCTGGACCGGCCAACCGCTGAGTGCCAAGTGCTGGGGCCGAAGCCCGAAGGCTGAAGCCCGATAGCTGCATTCTATGTTCGTTAACTTCTTCATCCGGCGTCCGGTGTTTGCCACGGTTTGCGCGCTGCTGATTATTCTGGCAGGCGCGGCCGTCATCCCGACTTTACCCGTCGCCCAATTTCCCGACCTGGCACCGCCCCAGGTCGGCGTCTCCAGCTTCTACATCGGGGCAAGCGCGCAGACGGTGGAGAGCGCAGTGACGATTCCGCTGGAACAGCAGATCAACGGCGCGGAGGGGATGAAATACATCACCTCCACCAGCGGCAATGACGGCTCGAGCAACATCACCGTCACTTTCGATCTGACTCGCAATCCCGACCTGGCGACCGTCGACATCCAGAACCGCGTCAACACGGCGCAGGGACGCCTGCCCAGCGCGGTGAAAGCGGTAGGCATCACCACCCAGAAAACTTCGCAGAACTTCGTATTTGGTGCGGCCGTCGTCGCCGACAACAACAAGTATTCCACGCTGTTCATGAGCAATTACCTCGACGTCTACGTCAAGGATGCGATCAAGCGGATTCCCGGAGTCGCCGACGCGATTATTTTCGGCGAACGCAAGTATTCCATGCGGTTGTGGCTGGACCCGGTGCGCATGGCGGGCCGCGGTTTGACTGCACCTGATGTGGTGAATGCGCTGAGCGAACAGAACGTCGAAGTAGCGGCCGGCCAGGTTGGCCAACAGCCCGCCCAGGCCGGCCAGCAGTATCAAGTCAGTGTGCGCGCGGTGGGAAGGTTGAGCGAGCCGACCCAGTTCGACAACATAATTCTGAAGACCAACAACGACGGAACGCTGGTCCGATTGAAGGATGTCGGCCGGGCCGAACTGGGCGCCGAAGATTACGCTTCGGATCTGCAATTCAACGGGCAGGATTCAGTTGGCATAGGGGTAACACAGCTTTCCACCGCGAACGCGCTCGATGTCGACCGGCGAGCCATCGCAGAACTGGACCGGCTTTCCAAAAACTTTCCCCCGGGCATGCATTACAAGCTGGCGTTCGACACCACGGATGCGGTCGGCGAGTCCATCCGCGACGTGTTGAGCACGCTGGGCACGGCGATTGTGCTCGTCATCCTTGTGATTTTTGTTTTTCTGGAGGACTGGCGGAGCACGTTGATTCCGGCGGTAACGATTCCGGTTTCGCTGATCGGAACTTTCGCCTTCGTCAAACTGCTGGGGTTTTCCGTCAACACGCTGACGCTGTTCGGCATAACGCTGGCGACGGGACTGGTGGTTGATGACGCCATCGTGGTGATCGAAAACATTGAGCGCCACATTCAGGAAGGCCAGCGGGACGCGCGCAAGGCCGCTTCGGAAGCCATGGGCGAAGTGACCGGCGCGGTCATCGCCACGTCGCTGGTGCTGGTTGCCGTGTTCGTGCCCGTGGCGTTCTTCCCCGGCACAACCGGAATTCTGTTCCGGCAGTTCGCTCTGACCATCGCGTTCTCCATCACCATCTCCGCTTTCAACGCATTGACACTGACCCCGGCACTGTCGGCGCTGCTTTTGGGACGGGAGCACGGTGAGAAAATCTGGCTGTTCAAGCAAGTCGACAAGCTCATCGCAGCCACGACCAATGGCTATCGCAGCCTGCTGCACCACTTCCTCAACTACAAAATCACTGCCGCCGTGCTCTTCTTCGCGGGACTGGGGCTGACTTTCTTTGTGTTCACACGGGTGCCTACCGGCTTCGTCCCGGATGAAGACCAGGGTTACTTCATCATCGTCATCCAGGCGCCCCCCGGAGCTTCACTTGCGTACACGAAGGCGATCGGAAAACAGGTTTCCGATCTGCTGGGTAAGGTCCCCGAGGCGGAAGGGACGTTTTCCGTGGCCGGTTTCAGTTTTGCCGGGGCGGCAGCCAACCAGGGACTGATCTTTGTTCCACTGAAGCCTTATTCCCAGCGCAAGGGGGAGGAACACGCGGCCACGGCGATTGTGAACCGGGTTCGGCCGCAGCTATTTGGGGTTTCCGGGGCTATCGTGTTCGCGACGCTGCCACCCGCGATCAATGGTCTCGGAGAGTTCGGCGGGTTTCAGTTTATCGTCCAGGATCAGGCAGCCCACAAACTGGAGGAACTGGCGGGTACGACGCAGGACATGATCCGGCGATCGCAAGGGCGCAAAGACGTGGTCTCGCTATACACGCCATTCACCGCGAATGATCCGCAATATCTCGTGACCATCGACCGCGAGAAAGCCAAGAGCCTGCACGTCCCGCTGTCGCAGATCACCGACACGCTGGGGGTCTACATGGGGTCGGCGTATGTGAACGATTTCGATTTCAACAACCGTTCCTATCGTGTGTATGTGCAGGCGGACCAGCAGTTCCGCTCGGCAGCCAAGGACATGCAGCAGTTTTATGTGCGCTCCGACAACGGAGCGATGGTGCCGCTGGAGAACCTGATCACAGTTTCGCAGACCACCACCCCGCAGGTGATCAGCCACTACAACCTGTTCCGCTCCGCCGAAATCGATGGCTCGGCAGCTCCCGGATATAGCTCCGGACAGGCGATTGCCGCGATGGACGAGTTGGCCAGCAAAATGCCTCAAGGCTTTACCTACAGTTGGACGGGGCTCTCGCTGGAGGAATTGCAAGCAGGTGGGACATCGCTGATTCTGTTCGGGCTGGGCACGCTGGTGGTGTACCTGACGCTTTCGGCGCAGTACGAAAGCTTCGTGCTGCCGTTTATCGTTCTACTCGCGGTGCCCATGGCGCTGCTGGGCGCGCTGGGGGCGCAGTGGATGCGGGGCTTGCAAAACGATGTGTTCTGCCAGGTCGGACTGGTGATGCTGGTCGGCCTGTCCAGCAAGAACGCAATTCTGATCGTGGAGTTTGCCGAGCAGTTGCGACAGCGCGGCATCCCGCTGGTCGAGGCCGCGGTGCAAGCCGCGACTATCCGCCTGCGTCCGATTCTGATGACTTCGATGGCGTTTATTCTGGGCGTGGTGCCGCTGGTGCTGGCAACCGGTGCCGGGGAAAATGGCCGTCACTCGGTGGGCACGACGGTATTCGGCGGAATGATCATGTCGACTGTTCTGAATCTGTTTTTCATCCCAGTGCTCTATCTGATTATTGAAGGATGGCGCGAGCGCGGGAAAGCGCCGGAACCCGCCTAGGAATTGGCCTGTCCGCCGGCGGCATGTTTGCGGGCTTGGCGGCGGCGCAGCTTTTGCATCCATTCCCGGGAATACATGGTGCCACGGCACTTGCGAGCTCCGCAGTAGCACGGGGCCGGCACTTCGTCGTCGTAGAGGTTGTAATCCCACACCAACTCTTCTCCCGGATCGATGTTGCGCAAGGCAAAGAGCCACACCCGCCCCTTGATTTCGTCCACTTCGCAATTCGGTTCGCAGGAATGATTCAGGTACGCGCCCAGACCCTCGCCATCGATGATGGTCTTGCCGTCTTCCAGGCCGTAGAGGTAAGTACGGGATGATCCGTCGTACAGGCGGTCGGCCTCCTCCGGGGTCAGACGGGGCCCAGCGTACTCCACCACCCGAGCTCCCTTGCGGATGGGCGTGGTCGTGAAGACGCCAACGGAGTGGATGCGGGATGGGCGAACCACCAAGGGCATGCAACTAATTTCGCACGGATCCGCAATAGGAAGAAAGACAGAAAATGTCACGGGAAGGAAGAGCTAAGAAAAACCGCCGCTGTGGAGATTCGCACAGCGGCGGCATTGTCTCTTTGGACGCCGTCAAAGTCTACGGGTCGTAGACCGAGCTGCCGTAGCCTTGTTGACGGGCCGATTCCTGCATATCCTCGAGCCGCTTTTTCTGTTCTTCCACCTGAGAGCGCAGGCGCTCGACCTCCTGTTGCTTTTCTTTCTGGCGCTCGTTCCATTGCACGCAGTTCTCGACACAATTGCCCGGGGCAAATTGAATCGATTCATTCAGTGTGTCGGCCTGCTGTTGCAGAGCAGCAACCTGACTTTTTTGTGCCTGGATCAGCGACTTCCAATGTTCCGGGGAGGACTTCCCTGCCTCGGCGGACGGCTTCTCGGCGTTGCCTGAGGAAGGTGCCGCGGAAGAGTTCCCTCCGCCGCTCGCGATAGAGCCGGATGCCGGACCGGAATGTTCAGGGAGCTCCTCGTTGGTAATTACCTTCGATGGCTTTGCAGTCTTGGTCTGGATGGTTTTCGTCTGTTGTTTTTGCTGGCGTGCCTGCCGCGCCGCATCACCCAGAGACTGCGAGTCTGAATCTTGTCCGGCGGCACCCAGGCTGCACAACAGGATTGCACTGGCAAATAGCAGAGAAAAACCGCACCTTGTACGCATGGAACCCTCGTGGCCACCGCCGCCGCAGCGACGGAGGCTCGAACCATGCTATTCGCAAACCGCTCTCCAGCCAGCATTACGAACGTCGCATGCAGGTTGGGTACGAAAGATTGAGTTGCCGGCCGGGGGCTAACGCGAGGCGTACCCGGCAATGAGAGTGTCGAGCTTCGCCAACAGAGCGCCATTGCCTTGCCGGGGATAGTCTGCCAGTTTTTCGCGATAGAGCGGCAGATTGTAGAGGAATGATTCGACGCGCTCCTTGTTCAACTCTTCCCAATAAGCGCCGTAACCCATTTTCTGCAGCCAGTGGGCATTAAAGATCTGTTCGAACTGGTGCTTCACGGGAACAGCAAGGTAAGGCTTGCCGAGATGCAGGGCCTCCGTAACCAGAGAAAATCCGGCGTTGGCCACGATGGCCTTGGCGCTGGTGAGATCGCGAAAGAATCCATCCAGCGACGGTTTCTTATAGACAATGTTTCCCTCGGCGCCATCCCGGCCAAAACCGTAGGCGACAAACCGGCCGCGCACCGAACTCAATACCTTAGCCAGTGACGGCGCGGGTGAGGTCACGTACACCAGCACATGGTCGCCCTGGGCCGGAGCGGCTTCCAGAATCTCCTGCCGGAGCAAAGGTGGAAACAGAAAGGTGTTTCGCTTTTTCACCGGCGCGGTGAAGAAAGAAATGACCAGGTAGGCATCGGCGTGCGGAGTCATCAGCCGCGTTACCAGCTTCGCGGCTGCGGCATCGCGGCGGTACTGCCGGGGATAGGAGACCACCGCGTTGGTCAGGCAATGCTGGTTGTCGATCGAGATTACGGGCAGACCCATCCTGTGTCCTAAGTGGCAAGTCAGCGGCTCAAAGTCGGTGATCACCACATCGACCTTCCATTGCTCGATGAGTTCTCTGAGCCGCCTCACGCTCTTTGTTGCCTGGGGCATAGTCACAAGGTTCTTCGCCAGAGTGCGCTTGTAGCGCACACGATTGTTCACATAGGCAAAGCGAAAGCCGAAAATCTCCGTGACTTCAAACTGATCGCCGAGGTTACGCAGTCCGCGGTCGAAGGAAGCGACGTGGAGCGTATGCCCCTGATACCGCAGATGATGGAGGACTTCCTTCGCCCGCGTGGAATGGCCGGCGCCTTCGCCGTTGACTCCGTAGAGAATGTTGGCCATGAGTCGAAGCAGAGTATAGCGCGGCGGGGATAGGCGTGGAGTGAGGCGTCGCTAGGATGCTACGGCACTGGCGGGACTTTCGATGACAGACAGCCTGCTGTTTGTAATCGCGGGCAGAATCTGGACGGGCAGCGTCTGGATTTGCACCAGGCGCGGCGCGGAGGCGTTCTCCTTTTTTGTCAGCAGATTGGCAGACGGAATGCCGGTGCGAGCAAAGGATTTTTCACAATCCGCCGTCGAAGGACCGCGCATGTCTCCTTCCATGAAGGCCAGCCCGGGGCAGCGCGTGCAAGTCGAGCCGTGCGCGCACTTCGAACAGCCTGGGAGATCTTTCAGGCGAATCGAGCGCACTTCCTTCAACTGTTCGGAGTTGCGCCAGATGTCGATGAAGCGTTGCTGCCGCACATTGCCACAGGACAACGGAAATTGCACGCAGGGATAAAAATCACCGTAAGGAGAAACGTAGCAGGCGGAGTGGCCGGCGCCGCAAGGCAACGACAGCATGCTGTCTTCATCGGGAGCGGGCGGCAGCGCGCAAAATTCATCCGCATTGCCGACGAAACTTTCGTCGCGGAACAGGCGGCGCAGAGACTCCTCGCCCGTATTCAACTTCAGGATGGAGCGGTCGCCATCCATCTTGGGTGTGACGGTCGGGTCCAGGGTACTTTCGACGCCCAGCTCGTCGGCCAGCGCGCGCACGCCATGATAGTCGTGCATATTCTCGGTCATCAGCACGTTGGCGATGACCACCTTCAGTCCCTGCGACTTCAGAAAGCGAATGGCAGTGAGCGAGCGCCGCAGCGAGCCGGGAATCATGGTGATCGCGTCATGCACCTCCGGCCGGTGCGAATAAATGCTGACCTGGATGGACTCCACGCCCAGGTCGCGGATGCGCGCTGCTTCGCGCTCACGAATGAGCACAGCGTTGGTCTTGAGCTTGACGCAAAACGTAAGTTCGCGCGCGTATTCGAGAATCTCGAAGAAATCCCGGCGCAGAAAAATCTCGCCGCCGCTGAAGGTGAGGATGAATACGCCCGCATCCGCCATCTCGCGCAGCAGACGCTTGATTTCGGCGGTGGTCATCTCGCCGTGGTCGTCGTGGTCGAGGTAACAATGCACGCAGCGCTCGTTGCAGCGATAAGTGAGGTCCACTTGAACGCTCAGCGGCACGCCGAGTTGCAGCGCCCGCTCGCTGATTTCCTGCATGAGGACGCTCATCGCGGCTCCTGTGCCGGAGCGTTTCCAGCGATGGGTTGTTCCGAGAGCAGCAGGATGCCGTGCTGCGCCAGACCTTCAGCGAGTTCCTCGGCATCGCGCAGCGCTTGCGCGGGTTCGACATCGAACTGAGGGCAGATGCGGCGTTCCACAATTTCGTCCAGCGACGTGGCGCCGTCGGCGGCCTGCCATAGAATGGTCGCGGTTTGGTTCAGGGTGAAAAGGGTCGAACCCTGGCTCGACATCACCAGCATCTCGTCGCCCAGCATGCGGGCGGCAATACGCGAACTGCGCGCCACGTAAAGTTTACGGCTCATATCGATTAAACTCCGTCGATTAGACCCCGTCGATTAGACCCCGATCATCTCCCACACGCGCGCATCGGGCACGAAAGTCAGGCGGTGCACCGGCACGCGGTCCACAAAGTCGCAGGCGGATTGAAACGCACAACGCACCAACTCGGAATCTTCGGCGAAGAAGAGCATATTGGCCAGCAACTCGCGTCCGGCGTCAGCGACTGCCACCGGCTCGATGCGATTTTCCGGGCCCTTGGCCAGCAAATAGAGCGCGGCCACCGGCGCCGAAGTATTCTCGCCGAGCTTCGCCAGTTCTCCGGTAAAGGGCGTGCCGAAGGCGACGTAGCGGTCGTCCACCTTGCGCACGTAGGAGATTTCGTCGGTGAGCAAGGTTGCGTCCGGAGGAGTGAGCCGGGAAATCGTCGTCTTCCCCGCGCCTGAGACTCCGGCGAACAAAAATGCTTTGCCGTTGCGAATCGCGCTGGCGGAGTGCAGGAGAAATCCACCCTGCCTGGCCAGCACCAGCGTGTGCACGATGCGGAGCACTGCATCGATCGAGTATGGATTCGCCGACTGGCGAATCCAGCCGCGGCGCGAGGCTGGTTCCCACTCGGCACGGAAATCACCGCGTTCTAGCAGCCAGCGGCCGGCATGCAGCGTGACGCGCACATCGGCATCGGGATCCACCGCCGCCGGGGTAACCAGATCCACATCGAACTCGAACTCGGCGGGCTCTTCCCTACTGACTTCGCTGCTGACAAAGCCGGCGTACCGGTTCTGCAACATTTTCAGGAATGACGGGTCGCTGGTGTTCACGCGCACCGGCACGCCGCCGATGGCGATCACCAGGCTGCAGAGGTCGAGTTGTGCGGCTAGCTCGGGCACGGAATGCTTGGTTCGGATGACAATGGGCGCTTGTCGCGCAAATAAGCTTGCTGCAAATAAACCAGCGCGCGAGCCGCGGGGGTGGATCGCCGGACAACTTTGGCGAGCAGCCGTTCCACCACAGACAACTTCGCGGGCACTGCGAGCAACCGTCCCGCGCGGATCAGGTATGCCACGCGGCCCAGCAATTCGTTCTCCGCCACGGGAGGATCGGGGGCGGGCATGCCGTCACCCTGCGTGATCCAATGCCGCGTCTCAGGATTGCCCGCGGCGACGACGCGGTGCGCGCAAAGCCGGCCTTTGCGGCCGACCAGCACGATGTCGCCCACGCGAATCTGGCCGCCGTGGACGCGCTCGATCACGAGCGTGTCGCCGGGCCAGACTGCGGGCAGCATGCTCCATCCGGTGGCGGCAAAGCGCAGCGTGCCAAACGAGCGCAGAACTTCGCCGGCAAGGTCACACTTGAGCGCTGTTGCGGAGTCCACGCTGGCGTTCTCCAACTGCGTCATGACACCTTTGTGTTGAGGCCGCACGAGCCTTCCGACTGAATCTTGCCGCAGGATAGGGCCGAGGTCACGAAGACCTGCTCGTAGCGAAAAGCCGGCTTCTCATACGGCTTCTTGACGGATTCCGCGGTGCGCGGCTGATCGGAGGACGAATCGTTCATACTCATAGACTTTCTAACCCCACTTATTTCAAAGCCGATTGGGACGCCTGCACGGCGCAGCCGCCGGTGCCCGACGTTCCGCAAGACTGGTCGCTCAGAGTGGAAAAGTATACCTGAGAGCCGCCGACTATCGTGCCCGAGCCCACGGTGTTGTCGATGATAATGCCGCTCGTGCCTCCGGCTTCCTTAAGGGCGGCGGTCGCGATCGCGCCCACGTTGGTCCAGCGAATTGTGTTGTCGATCGTTACAGCCCCCGCCGTCGTCTTCCAAGAAGGCGTGCTTCCTCCCGTGGTGCTGCCCGCGCTCGAAGTCGTCACCAACTCAATGTTGCCGTTACTGTCCAGAATCTCGGTGCCCTTCGCAAAGTGGTGACTTGCCAGCCAAGACGCGGGCGTGATGGCGGAGATTGATCCCTGATTTTGCCAGTGAACGGTGCTGGCGCCTGTGCCATCGAGCGTGATCTGTCCCACGGCGGTCGTCCAGCTGGGTGGCCCCACACCGGATTCGCCGCCGCTGGCGGGGGACACGACGACCTGGATGTGGAGATTGCTGTCCAACACCTCCTGACCCACGGCATACACCGTCAAGGGCTTCCAGGGGGTGTCGTTGAAATTGAAGATGCATCCACCGGAGGTGCACGCAGACGAAGTCCCGTTATCCTGGGCGCTGGCGAAAATAAATTCGGTCGGTCCCCCGGTGGTGTTGGCATTGTAAATGTCCGTTACCGGCGAGCAGGGCGGGGTGGTGCCGGTTGTAGAAAGAACTGGACCGGCAGTCACGGTGCCGAGCGCTCCCGCGTTAATCGCAACCTGGTAGATGGTTGGCTGTCCGCCCGTGTTTCCGCAAACATAGAGGTTGCCGGTGGCGTTGGTCGAATTTTCGTAAGTGCTATCGAAGGCGCCGATGTACATGGGACTGGGAGTTGCTGGAGGGATTGTGCTGTTTCCAACTACCGTCTCTGCTCCGAAGTCCCCAGCAAAGAAGCCCGTGCTGAGCACGTAGACGCCGGTGCAGTCCGCTCCCCCGGTGCAGCCTCCGCTGCCGTCGCTGGAGGCAAACGCGTAGAGAAATCCTGATGTCGAATCGACTACTGGGCCCTCCACGATGCCTACACCAAAGTCCAACTCACCTGACTGCGTAACTCCACCGCCCGAGGCGTCGACTGCATACACAAATCCGCCGGCGTCGCCCACAAAGACCCTGCCAGACGCAAAGTCATGCACCGGGCTGGTGAGCGCGTTGCCAGAGGTCATCTGCGCCGGGAATCCGCCACTTCGTATTTCCGTTGGGGCTCCCGCGAAAACGGGGTGGAACTGATGCAGAAGGCCGATCTGGTCCCCGACCCAAGCGGTGTCGTTGGTCAAATCCAGGAACACGGACGAGGTCGTGTCGTGGGTAGCAGCTCCCCCGGTATCCCTGAGGGGTATCGTGGTCATGCAGGGGGCGGTGCAAGAGTGGTACGCCGCGTTGCTTACTGGGGTGAGCGTGTCCGGGCTGCTGACGGTTTCTGTTGTTGACGAGGCCCATTTCAAGAGCACGAGGTTCGACGCACTAAGGTCGTCTTGCACGAACGCGACCTGTTTTCCGTCACGAGAGAAAGCGGGCGAAGTCAGGATCCTGGCGGTAGAGCCTGTGTTGTACGCCCAATAGACCGTGGGCACGGTGCCGGTGCAGCCGGTGTAGAGGTTGGTATAGGCGACGATGGTGGCCTGCCCGATCGCGCCCGCAAGACCGGTGCTGTAAACCACGAAATCAGCCTTGCTGGTGCCGCCACAGACGGCGTTTCCGCCGGAGAAAGAATATTTCGCGGGGAAGTTTCCGGCGCCCACGCTCCCACTGGTCCCGAGATCCTCCGACCAGTCGCGATGAGTCTTTATGTGCGGCGGGGGCGAAGTTTTTCCACCACTACCGCCGACGCGGCTCAGTTCGCGAAAGATTTCCGAATCCGCTACCGCCGCAGGCTTGCGCAGCTGGTTGCGCTGTTGCTGCTGCCAGTAGCGAGGATCCTGTTCCACACGCCGCGCCTGCTCCGCGGTGGCGGGCCTGGAGAAGATCAGATGGTGGTGGCTCCAGTCGGTGGGGATTCCCTCTTCGGCTGGCTGAGAATTCTGAGCCAACAAGGCAGGCAAAGCCAGCAGGCCAAAGAATACGACACCCAACCAAATTGAATGTGCCTGGTTCCTTCTCATTGTTCTCCCTAATGCGTGAGGATGCGGGCAACTCGAACCAAGCATTGCGCGCCCATCCCCGCGCTTTCATGCATTTGGCCCATCGGCTGGCTCAATTGGAAAATCATCATACACCCGGAGGTTTTGCCCGCGTTCCGAAAATTTGGCGGAAAGGCGAAGTTTTCCACAGGCGATCCGCAGGGGTGGGGTTTATTGCCGCAGGGCGGAAACCACCGGCTCTGCGACCAGTTCGGAGAATTTGCTGAGATCGATGTTTCCGCCGCTCACCACGCAGACGATCTTGCCGCGTCCGGCCTTGCCGCTGAGTCCGGCGGCGACGGCGCAGGCCGCGGCCCCCTCGCAGACCAGATGATTGCGGGCGGCGACAATCGCCAGGGCCCGGCGCGTCTCTTCCAGCGAGGTGACGATGGACCCGGCAAGCAGGCGGCGAGCGAGCGTCCACATGCCGGGCAAGACGGTCTTGCCGCCGCAGCCATCCACCCAGCTGGTTTTCCAGTCGGGAAATTTCTGCGCCGAGCCCTTCTGGAACGACAAGTGGAGGGGCGCAGCCGTCTCCGGTTCGGCAGCGTACACCTTGACATCCGGCTTCAACGCGGCTAGGGCGGATGCGATCCCGCAGCTGAGTCCGCCTCCGCCAAATCCGGCGACAACCGTGGTGACATCCGGCAGGTCTTCGAGGATTTCCAGGCCGATGGTGGCGTTGCCGGCGATGAAGTCGTCGTCGTCAAAGGGATGGACAAAGACTCCCTGAAACGCTGGATGCTTGCGCTCGGTGACTGCGGCCCAGCATTCGTCCATGGGGGCCTGCAGGATGCCCGCACCCAGACGGCGGATGGCTTCCAGTTTCGTGGCCGGAGCGGTGTTCATGACCAGGACGTCGCAACGCACCCCCATGATTTTGGCGGCAAGACCCACCCCTTGTGCGGCATTGCCCGCGCTCACCGTCCAGACGCCCCGTGCCCGGTCGGCCGGACTGAGCAGGGAGATGGCGTTGAAGGCTCCGCGAATCTTGAAGGAGCCGATGGGCTGCAGCGATTCCAGCTTGAGATAGATCTCGCCGGGAACGTCGTCATAGTGCAGGCGGACGAGCGGAGTGCGGATCGCCGCCTGGTAGACGCGCTGGCGAGCCGCCAGGATCGCCTGCAGCGGGATAGTTCGCTCTGTCTGCGGTGGGCGCGGAGAGGTGGCCATTTCTGCGGGGAGGATTGTACACCGCGCGGGGCGGGGAGTAGCGGGTCAATTCGCCGCGCTTAACAAGCCGAGCTTAACAAGCCGAGCTTAACAAGCCGAGCTAACAACAGGCGAGCTTTAACCACGAAGGACACAAAGTTGCACGAAGGGAAAAAAGACTTCGTGTCCTTCGTGGTTCAGTGGCTTTTCTGTGTGGCCGGTTTGACAGACCCGGCGAACCGCGGCGTAAAATCTTCGGCATCGCAGGACGCCTGTTGCAAATCTATAAGGATCTGTAAGAGGAGGATGACGTGTCTTTACGTATTAATGATACTGCGCCGAATTTCACCGCTGACACTACTCAGGGGACGATTAACTTTCATGAATGGATCGGCGATGGCTGGGCCATTCTGTTTTCCCACCCGAAAGACTTCACTCCCGTGTGCACCACCGAACTTGGCTATATGGCGGGGCTGCAGCCGGAGTTTGCCAAGCGGAATTGCAAGATTCTCGGGCTGAGCGTCGACCCGGTGACCAACCACGCCAAATGGGCAGCGGACATCGAGGAGACGCAGGGTCACAAGGTGAACTACCCCATGATCGGGGACCCTGAGCTCAAGATTGCCAAGCTTTACAACATGTTGCCCGCCGAGAGCGGGGCCACGTCCGAGGGCCGCACCGCGGCCGACAATGCCACCGTGCGCACGGTGTTTATCGTCGGCCCGGACAAGAAGATCAAGCTGATGCTGGTTTATCCGATGACTACCGGCCGCAACTTCGACGAGGTATTGCGGGTGCTCGACTCCATGCAACTGACCTCCAAACACAAGGTTGCGACGCCGGTTAACTGGAAGCAGGGCGATGATGTCATCATCGTGCCCGCAGTGTCGAACGAAGAAGCCCAGAAGAAATATCCGGGCGGATGGAAGACGCTGAAGCCATATCTGAGGGTGGTGGCACAGCCGAAGTAGCGTTGGAGCGGGATTTTTCTCTGGCGGGTGCGCGGGGCCAGGACAACGGGGGGTGGCCGACCTTTGTACCACGACGGCTGAGGCTGCCCCACGCTTCGCGATTTTCGAAGCGTGGGCACCACCGACGATGGTATCAGGGGGGTCGCTGAATGCGCCTCAGCCTTCATCCCGACTCTTGACGCCGGTGATGACGAACGAACAAGAGGTGGGGGTTCGTGACGTCCACTATCCGGGGCTATCGGGTTTCGAAGAGCATTGCGCCTACCGACAAAATCTCTGCAGGTCGGGCGGCGGCGGACTTGGAATTGCGTTGAACTCCCCCGGCCATCCGGTACAGCCGTGAGCCACCGCGCTGCGGCTCATAGTGCCCTCAAGCTCGCGTGCTTTGCTCTTGGCTTGCTCCACCTGAGTGCTATTGAGTTCTGCTTCGAGTGCTTGCAAGTCAGTCATGGCATCCCGTAAACCGCCGTCGTAACTCACGAGCAACCAAACGTACGCTTCAAAATAATCCGGAGGCACTCCATGTCCTTCACGAAGCAATTGAGCAAGTGCTCGCTGTGCCTGCGGCAATCCTTGCTCAGCCGCACGGCGAAATTCACTTGCAGATCGAGCATAGTCGCTGCGCTCCAGCGCAATCTTACCGAGTAAGTAATCGGCAAATGGATCGCCGTGCGCACTAGACTTTTCCAGCCACTTTTGAGCCTCGTTCAGATCTCGAGGTGGGACCAGACCGGCATAGACTACGCGGCCAACGAGCCATTGCGCGAGGGGGTCATCCTGCTGACCTGCTTTTTTGTACCATTCTAGAGCTTCGCGAGGATCGGCCGTCACCGCACGCCCGGTGTCGTAGAAATATCCCAGGACAACCTGTGCGGGGCCAAATCCAAGCTCAGCGGAACGGCGGAAAAAATCGACAGCGTTAGGAACACTGCGCGTAGCACTGCTGCCCCGCAGGGCATTCATCCCTTTTTCAAACAATTCTGGAGCATTCTGTCCAAGTCCGACGGATTGCGCGTTGCCATTCACGCAGGCGAACGACCACGACAGAATCAGAACCGCAAATCGAACGTTTCGCACGAGTGGTACACCTCGTTGATAATCATGGTGCTCGCTTTCTCGCGCGTCAACACTCCCCGGACGATGCACAATAGTAACTTCTCTCGGACGATTTGAAGCTACACCTTGCAGAATGATAAAGACGCGCCGATGCCTCGGGACCAAGGAGCCTACTGCACATCAACTGTTGCAGTAACAGGACTGACGGTCTCTCCGCCTGGCGGTGTCACTATAACGATGACCTGGGGCGGGTGGCCTACCTTTGTTTTTTGTTTTTGTGGACACCACCACGACTGAGGGCGCCCCATCCTTGCGTTCTTTGCAAGGGTGGGAACTTCGGACCCATATTTCTTGAGATTTCGGGGTTCTGGTCGGTCGCCGCACGAATTGTGGGGCACGGCTGAAATCCCCGCCCAAGCGAAGCTTGAGCGGGGCACCCTCGGATATTTTGCCTGCGCCGCCCGCCGCAGCCGAAGTAGGGCAGGAGCTGGATTTTTCTCTGGCGGATGCGCGGAGCCAGGATAGCCGACAATGTGGCGGAAGCGAGTGGGAGTCGAACCCACCGGTGACGGGAAACCCGCCGCCCGCCGGTTTTGAAGACCGGGACGATCACCGGACCGCATGCGCTTCCGCTGCCGCTGCGCCTCCATGTTAGCGGTATCCCTGATTTGCTGCATGATCTGGGCACGAAATGGTAGTGTCTCAGCCTCGTCAAATTAGAGGATCCCTCAGGGGCGATTTGCTGTCTTCGCGCACTCTGCGGCTGTTCTCAGCGGTCTCCGCGTCCTTTGCAAGAGACTCGACAAAGACAAAACCTGAATCGCGGAGGTCACAGAGAACCGCCGCAGAGTGCGGGGAGAAACCCGACAACGAGATTAGCGGGACGCTATTGAGAAAACGGCCGTCGTCCGGCGCCAAACTTAATCAACCGAACATCCACCCGCCTTTCTGCACCGGAGACGCAGCTTCCCGCATCTGTTGCTTGTCGCTGGGAAATTCTCAACGTAGGGATAGGACATTATGAGCAAACAATCGCGGCGTCTGGCGATGGCGCAGTGGGATGTGTTCTCCTCGCAACCGCTGGAAGGAAATTCCGTGGCTGTCTTCTTCGACGGGCGGGCACTCAGCGACGACGAGATGCAGGCCATCGCAAAGGAGATGAACCTGTCGGAGACAACGTTCATCCTTCCGCGGGATGAGGCTATGGAGCGCGAGCGCGGGATTCGCGTGCGAATCTTCACCGTGCAGGAAGAGTTGCCCTTTGCTGGTCATCCGACGCTGGGCACGGCGTTCGCGCTGCGAGGAACAAGCGGCGCGGAAAAAGTGGCGCTCGACCTGAATGTGGGAACGGTGCCGGTGAGGTTTGAAGACGCTGACGGCCAGCCTTCGTTTGGAGAGATGACGCAAGTTGATCCGACGTTTGGCGTGCAGCACGAGCGGGAAGCGGTGGCGCGGGCAACCGGCCTGCACATCGAGGACTTCGACAGCACGCTGCCGATTCAGACGGTGTCTACAGGACTCGCATTCACCGTAACGCCGCTGAAGTCGCTGGCCGTGATCCAGGATTTGCGGGTGAACCTCAGCCAGGCCTCCGCCTACCTGGAAAAATCGGGCGGCAAGTTCTTTTATTTCGTGACGCGCGAGACAGTGGATCGCGAGGCTCGCCTCCACGCCCGCATGCTGTTCTACAACGGCGAGGATCCGGCCACGGGTTCGGCCGCAGGCTGTGCGGCCTCGTGGATGGTGGCGCACGGCGTGGCAAAGTCCGAGGAGCGCGTGCTGATCGAGCAGGGGATGGAAATGCGCCGACCCAGCCGGATTTTCGTTCGAGCGTCCCTGGACAATAACCGGGTAGTTAACGTGCGCGTCGGCGGGCACGCGGTGGAAGTTATGCGCGGCGAAGTTTTTCTCTGAACGAAGAGGCGCAAGCATGGCAAAATCGCACCTTCCACACGCGCGCAGAAAGATCAATGGCCAGAACTTACCATTTGCTTCGATGCTACTTTACAGCGCTCACCGCTTGCCGTTAGCATCAGGTCGCTTCACATTCTTCGCGACAGAGAGAAAGATTTCCGTTGCTTCGCGCACCAGCCAGGGCCGGCAAACGGATGGCGGACGGTGAATGAAACCAAAGCGCACGATTCTGTGTGTTGACGACAACGAGCAATCGCTTTCCCACCGCAAGATCATGCTGGAAACCCGAGGCTACCGCGTGGCCAGCTACTCCCGCGGCGCGGAAGCGCTGGAGCGGTTCAGGCAAGGCGGCATCGATCTGGTGGTCACAGACATGGCGATGCCCGGAATGGACGGCCCGCAGTTAATCGCTGCGGTAAAAAATCTTTCGCCGCATACGCCGGCGATTCTCATTTCCAGCCGGGCGCGGATTTACGACCACGAATCGCTAGCCGACGTTTGCCTTGCCCGGGGAATGTATGCCCCGGTGGACCTGCTGGAGCGGATCCGCCTGCTGCTGGTCCGCAAGCGGGGGCCAAAGCGGCCGCTGCACCGCACCACACAAGTGCCGCACCAAATCGGAGCAGCCTGAGATTCTGCGGCCGGGTTTCGGCTCCTTGAGCACCCCTCCGGATGGTCTCGCCATCCGTTTCCTGAGCCTGGGGACGGGCTCGTCCCGCGTCATCTCGCTCGTGTTCTGATCGTGTAAGATCGTCACAGACCATGGCGGCATTCATTGAGGCGATCGACCTCTACAGAACTTACCGCGTCGGAAAGATCGACGTGCCCGCGCTGCGCGGCGTCTCCTTCAGCGTGCAAAAGGGGGAGTTCGTTACTGTCGTGGGCCCTTCGGGAAGCGGCAAATCCACGTTGTTTTACCTGCTGGGCGGGCTGACGCAGGCGGATTCCGGCAAGGTGATTCTGGATGGCGACGACTTTGCCACCCTCTCCGATGCCGAACGCACACGCATGCGCAAGCGCAAAATCGGATTCGTATTCCAGAAGTTCAACCTGCTGCCGACCCTCGACGCGCGCTCCAATATCGCGATCGCGCAGGAGATTTCGGGGAACGGCAACGGCGATCCAACGTACTTCCAGCGAATTTGCGACCTGCTGGGACTGACCAAGCGGCTGCATCATCGGCCGTCGGAACTTTCCGGCGGCGAACAGCAGCGGGTGGCCCTGGCTCGGGCCCTGATCAACAAGCCGGCAGTGGTGCTGGCGGACGAGCCGACCGGAAACCTCGATTCCAAGAACTCCGAGATTGTACTGGGCATGCTGCGGCAGTCCAACCGCGAGCTCGGGCAAACCGTGCTGATGATCACGCACAATCCCGAAGCGGCCAAATATGGCGATCGCATCATCCATATGCGCGATGGTCACATCGTAAAGCCGGAGGAAGATCCCCAGTGGGCGGTACACTGATGGCTGAGCCGCCAAAACGCCCCTTCCGAACGAGCGTTGCTCGTGCGGAACCCCTCGTTTATAATCAAGCGAGCCGAGCGGGAGTAACTCAGTGGTAGAGTGCGACCTTGCCAAGGTCGAAGTCGCGGGTTCAAATCCCGTCTCCCGCTCCAGAATCTTGAGTCAGGCGCGTTTGTTCCCCGCAAACGGACTTTTTCCAACGGAACGTGAGTACTTGAGCAGGGGCGCGGTACCCAAGTGGTAAGGGAGAGGTCTGCAAAACCTTTATGCGTCGGTTCGATTCCGACCCGCGCCTCCAATCTTTCGCTTCTCGGTAGTTCCTTCGCCCGCGGTGTAGTTCTCTCCGATTCAGATCTGCCGTCCCGATGCACCCCAACGCGTCAAAGCTTGGGCGGGTTGAAGGTCCCTGGGTAAGCCTGAATAGGGCTTCCGATAGGGATTCCGCTGTATTGTGTAAAGCCGCGGGTCCGCTTACGCTGCCCTCAGTCGTTCGGGGATTCATGTTGGTCCGCAATTGTCGGATTGAATCGTGGTTGTGCCGGTAGGAACTTCGTCTTGATCGTCGACGTTTTTGTGCAGGCGAAAACCCGCAGAATCGACTGGTGGATGGTCGGGCTATGTCTCGTTTCGTTGCTCAGCTTCGCTGGAGCAACGTTTCTGTGGTTGCATCCGGGATGAGAATGGGAACCATGCGGCATCGCGCTGCCCGGCTGGAGGCTGGCCCGGAAGCCCGGCCGAAGGATCTGAGGGCCGCCCCGGCAATCCGATGACACTCGCTGGATAAGGATTTGTGGAAACCGGGATCGGTCAGTCTACCGGCGTCAACAGAAATGCACGGTTGCGTCCGCCCTTGGTCCCGTAGCCGGTGATCTGGCCCAGATCATTGATCGCGTTCGCGTTGATCAGCACCCAACCTGAGCCCGCTGGAATCAGCTTATTGAGATCGTGCATGCCACGCGCAGACGTCCACAGAAACGCGTGGGTCGAACCGTTCGCGGTGTCCCCGTACCCCACGATCTGGCTGTTTCCATTGATCCCGAACGCGACGCTGTAGGTCCCGCCCAGCAGCGTCCCAAGATCCTGAATCTTCTTGGTCACGCCCCACTTCACGGCGTGCCACTCGGTCAGGAAATTCTTTGCATTGGACTGCCCGACGATCACACCGCCAGAATTGATGGCGTTCGCCAGGCTGGTCGTGCCCCCGGTGAGTGTTCCCAGGTCTTTCATGCCGCCGGACGGAGTGTAGTCGAAGGCACGAGACAGAAACGGGGGACCGTAGCTGAACACCGATTCACCGACAATCTCGCCATCATCGTTGATGGCCAGGGCGGCCGTGAAAATGCTCTTCGGAAGGGACTGGAGATTGTGAATCTTCCCGTTGGCCCATCTCGCCGCGTTTACGGTAGTGCCGTTGATAAATGAGTCGCCGGCAATCACGCCCGAGCTATTTGCCTGGAACGCCGCGCTGGAACTCCCCCCGGATAGCGTTCCGAGATCAGTCATTCCCTTGCCTTGAATCCAGGAAAAGGCGTGGAAGCTGGTTCCAGGCGCGCCTTTCGCGTTGGAGTATCCCACCACCAGCCCCAGATCATTAATGCCGATGGCTCCGCTGATGTTGCCACCGGGCAGGGTTCCAAGATTCTCCAACCCTCCGCTCGCACTCCATAGAAAGGCATGTTGGCCCGGGCCAGTTCCGGTGCAAGGATATCCTTCACTATTCGCCACGTCGGAGCAGCCCACCACCTGGCCGCTGTTGTTAATGAAGAAGCCGCTGCTTTCGTTATCGCCCTTCAGTACACCGAGATCGGTGACGGTGTAGCTTTGGGCCATCCCCAGAGCAGCCGTCCCGGCAAGGAAGGCCGCGCAAAGCGCAATTCGTCCGAGTGTCCCCATATTCGCTCCACCAGGAGTATCTCAGTATGCCAAGACAGCGGAAGGTAGGAAAGTCCCACTAGTACCACCCGTGGGCCCGTTCCCTAGGTGCAATCCGGCATCAGCTCCACGCTCACACGCGCACTGTCGAAGGACCTCTTCCTTCATTGCCCGCGATTCGGCCTCGAGGGGTAGGAAGCCCCGGAGATTGGGTCTCTACACGGTGACTTCACTAAATCACTTCCTCCGTAACCGGCAATTTCGATGTGGTATGGTTACGCCCCATGGGCTTTACCTGGATGGATTGGTCAGCGGTGGTCGCTTATCTGGCGATCACACTTTTGCTGGGGCTGTATTTTCGCTCCCGCTCCGGCAAAAGCATGGACGACTACTTCGTCTCGGGCCGAAACGTGTCGTGGTGGCTGGCCGGCACCTCGATGGTGGCAACCACATTCGCCGCCGATACTCCGTTGGTGGTGACCGGGCTCGTCTATACGCAGGGTGTCGCTGGCAACTGGATCTGGTGGTCGTTTCTGCTCTCCGGGATGATGACGGTGTTTCTGTTTGCCCGGCTGTGGCGCCGCTCGGGGCTGATCACCGACGTGCAGTTTGCCGAGATGCGTTACGCCGGCAAGCCGGCGGCCTTTCTGCGCGGTTTCCGGGCGCTTTACTTAGGGCTATTGATGAACTGCCTCATCCTGGGCTGGGTAACGAAGGCGATGACCTCGATTGTTGCCGTAACGCTGGGGGTGAGCGATCAGCGGGCGCTGGCGATCTGCGTCTTCTTCCTGATTCCGTTCACCGGTTTATACGTCGCTCTCGGCGGCTTGTGGGGGGTGCTGTGGACGGACCTGTTTCAATTCGCGCTCAAGATGTCGATCGTGATCGGAGTCGCCTGGTACGCCGTGGCCGCCTGCGGGGGTATGGGCGCGATGCTGGCCAAGCTGGCTGCGGCGCGGGCGGCTGCGCCGGGGTCGGCAGATGCGACCGGACTGTTTCCGGATTTTTCGCGGCCCTGGACAGCAGAGACATTATGGACGCTGCCAGCGCTCACGTTCGTCGTCTACCTCGGCCTGCAGTGGTGGGCGTTCTGGTATCCCGGCGCTGAACCCGGAGGCGGTGGTTACATTGCGCAACGCATCTTCAGCGCGCGCGACGAAAAGAATGGACTGCTCTCCGTACTTTGGTTCAACGTGGCGCACTATGCCGTGCGGCCGTGGCCATGGATTCTGACAGCCCTGGCCGCCGTAGTTCTCTATCCCCACCTGGAGCACCCGGAAAGCGGATACATGCTGGTGGTCAGCCAGCACGTGCCGCCCGCGCTGCGAGGAATCGTAGTGGCCGGATTCATGGCCGCTTTTATGTCCACGTACGCCACGCAGTTGAATTGGGGCGCTTCCTATCTGGTGGCTGATTTCTACCGCCGCTTCATGAAGGCGAGCGAAAGCGAGCATCACTATGTGGTCATCTCGCGCCTGGCCACGGTGTTGTTGGTGATCGTCTCGGCATTGGTCTCGATGCAGTTGCATTCGATCCGATCTGGCTGGGAATTTGTTCTCGAGGCCGGCGCCGGCACCGGCGGGGTTTACTTGCTGCGTTGGTACTGGTGGCGGATCAATGCGTGGAGCGAAATTTCCGCGATGGCTACGGCCATGGTGACTTCGCTGACGCTGCACTGGGTTGCGCCGTTTGGCAGCACCGGGCCGGTAGCCTTCGCGAAGAACGCGGTCGCCACCACGGTAATCACCACGGTGGTCTGGGTCGTCATCACGTTGATCACGTCGCCCGAGCCCGAGCCGGTGCTGGTAAGCTTTTACCGCAAGGTGCATCCCGATGCCCGAGGATGGAAGCCGATAGCGGCCTTGGTCCGGGAAATCACACCTGCCCGGGACATCGGTACTAACCTTATCTCCTGGCTATTGGGATGCGCCATGGTCTACCTGGCTTTGTTTGGCGTAGGCCGATTTGTTCTGCAAGCCTATGGGCAGGGCGTCATACTGCTTGTCCTCGCCGCTCTTTGCGGGGTTGGCCTGGGGGTCAATCTGCAACGGAACTGGAACTCCGTCGACGCCCATTCGTGACCATGCAGGGCCTCGATCTCGCTCGAGCAGCCGTTTCCGCCATCGGCTTTCCTCTGACCCGCGTGGTAACACCCTTCATTCCTTGACACCTGGTTTCAGCCAATCTTCAGACGCAGCTGGATAAATGGAAGTGAGCGGGTGAGTGTGGTACAAGGAAATCCTGTGAAGCTGCTTGTCGTCGAAGACGAACCGCGCATGCTGGAACTGTTGCGGCGCGGGTTGAGCGAAGAAGGACACACCGTAATGTGTGCTTCTGACGGGAACGAGGGATGGCAACTGGCGCGCGGTTACGAGTTCGACGCGATCGTGCTCGACATCATGCTGCCCGGCATGAACGGTTTCGAGATCACCAGGCGGCTCCGAGAAGCGAAAATTCCCACCCCGGTTCTGATGCTCACGGCCAAGGATTCCGTTCCGGACATCGTGCGCGGACTGGACGCCGGCGCCGACGACTATCTCACCAAGCCGTTTGCCTTCCACGAAGTGCTGGCACGGTTGCGTGCCTTGCAGCGCCGAGCCACGGCGCAGCCGCAGAGCCGGTTGCAGGTGGGGGATCTGGTGCTCGATCCGGCATCCCGCGAGGTATCGCGCGCCGGAACGAACATCATCCTGACGCGCACCGAATATAACCTGCTGGAACGCCTGATGTACCGCGCTGGCAAGGTAGTGCCCCGGAATGCTCTGATCGAATCCGTGTGGGGGTTCGACCGGGAGATCGAGGACAACACGCTGGACGCCTTCGTACGGCTGCTGCGGCACAAGATAGACTCAGACGGAAGGACCAAGCTGATCCACACCGTGCGTGGCGTCGGCTACATGATTCGCGAGGAGCCGGCCGGGTGAAGAAACTTTCGATCGGCCTGCGATTGACGCTCTGGTACCTGGCGATCTTCCTGCTCGCCGAATTCGTCTTTGGCGCAGGCATGTGGCTTATCCTGCGCAAGAACCTGTACGACATTGCCGACGGGGTGCTGGAAGGTCAGGCGGCAGACTTGCAGCGGTTCCTGGAAGCCCGCCAGAATGAAACCCGGGTTCGACTCCAACAAGAAATCAGCGAAGACTATCGGATCGAACGGTCGGAAGATTATCTGCAGATCAGCGATTCCGACGGAAACTGGATCTACCGTTCGCAGTTTTTTGAGGAGCATCCCCTGCCCCCGCTCTCGATCGATCAGCTGCGGAAACCCCATTACCAGAATCGCAGGCTGGGGAAGGAGCCCTTTCGCATCCTGAGCGAGAGAATGAACGTCGGCGGACACGTTTTCGTGGTGCAAATCGCGAGTACGCTGGACGAGGAAATCGAGACGCTCGACGCGTTCCGAGGATACTTGCTGATGTTCGCGCCAGTGTTGCTTCTGCTGGCGTCGGCTGTTGGCTATTGGTTGAGCCGCAAGGCTCTGGCGCCGGTGGACGCTTTGGCGCAGACCGCGCGCACAATCTCCGGCCATAATCTCGGCAGCCGCCTGGAGGAGTTGCACACGGGGGACGAACTCCAGAGATTGTCAGATACCTTGAACGAAATGCTGGCGCGCATCGAGTCGGCGTTTCTTCGCGTGACTCAATTTACCGCCGACGCCTCCCACGAACTGCGCACTCCGGTCGCGCTCATCCGCACCGAGGCGGAACTGGCGCTGCGCAGGTCGCGGGATGAGTCGGAATATCGCGAGGCCCTGCAGCACATTCTTCGAGAGGCCGACCGCACTACCAAATTGATCGAAGAACTCCTGGCCCTGGCGCGCGCGGACTCAGGCCGCGAAGCACTCGACATTCGTCCCATGGATCTGGGCGCGAGCTTGCACGAGTCTTTCGCGAACTGGCGCCAGGTGGCTGCGTTGCGCGACCTGCAATTCGAGGAGCGCATTGACGTCCAGCAATTGTCCGTGATGGGCGACGAAACCGCGTTGCGTCGCGTGCTGAATATTCTGCTGGACAACGCCTTCAAGTACACGCCTCTGCCCGGGAAGGTAGTTCTGCGGGCCGAGGAGAAGGATGGGCGAGCGGTGGTGAGCGTGGAGGACACCGGCGTCGGAATTGCGCGTGAGGACCAGGCCAGAATTTTCGAGCGCTTCTACCGGGTCGACAAGGCGCGAAGCCGCGAAATGGGCGGAACCGGTCTGGGGTTGGCCATCGCGCAGTGGATTGTGCAATTGCACCAGGGTTCCATCGCCGTGGAGAGTGCACCGGGCAACGGTTCGGTCTTCCGGATCGAGTTGCCCATGATCGCTCAGGATGCTCCGAAAAGTCCGGATAGAGCGCCCGCGTGAAAGATTGGCGAAGCCCTCAATCGCGGTTCTGTGGGCGGGCCCGGCGCCGCTCCTGCGGGCGCGGCCCTGCATTTGCAGATTCTGGAGGACGGTCCAACTTCCGGCAGTTGGCGCACAAGCATTTGAAGGCGGGCTCGCGCGGGTGAGCCAAGTGATGGCACCTCGTGCAAAAAGATGGCCCGTCTGGAAGATCGGTCAAGTCGAGCATGAATCGGAAATCGTTGCCTTCGACACAGTATGGGCAGCGCAGCGCAGCCCGCTGCCATGACCCGGAAGGCTTACTGTCCTCCATGCTCGTCCCCCTCGACGACAGCCGGACTATACATTTTCATTGTTAAGCGTGAATGAAATTGGGGAATTCTCCCGAGAGGTGGAGACCTTGCTGCGAGCGGGCATGGAACGGTAGACTTCAATCGGCGTCGAGAAAGTCCATCCGTACCTAAAACCATCGAAATGAAGCCTCACCACCAACGCTCCTTAGGAGCTGCCCGGATTGTGGTTTTGGCTACAGTCTGCTTGGGGGTCTACCGCCCACCAGCCCAATCCCTCGGTGCAACCGGCGACGCCGTTGCGGAGTACGTCCAGAGCGAAATGCAGCGGCAGCATATCCCCGGCCTGGCGTTGCTTGTCCGCCAACGCGGAGAGATTGTCAGAGCCGAGGGCTATGGACTGGCGAACGTGGAATTGCAGGTTCCGGTAAAGCCGGAGACCATATTTCAGTCAGGATCCGTGGGCAAGCAGTTCACCGCGACCGCAGTCATGATGTTGGTGGAAGAAGGCAAGATTGGTCTGGAGGATCCGCTCACAAAGTTTTTCTCCGACGCTCCGGCCAGCTGGAAGGATATTACCGTGCGCGAACTCCTGAGCCACACTGCAGGATTCGGCGACTATCCGGAGAAGTTTGATTTCCGCAGAGACTGGACGGAAGCGGAACTGCTGAAGCTGGTGGAAGGCATCCCGCTGGCGTACCCACCGGGAACCAAGTGGGAGTACAGCAATCTGGGCTATCTCACCCTCGGCCTGATGATCCACAAAGTAACGGGCGAATTCTACGGTGACTTCCTGCAGGAGCGCATTTTCAAACCGCTGGGGATGCAGACCACGCGCATCATCAGCGAGGCTGATATCGTCCCCAATCGCGCCGCCGGATACCGCCTGGTCAAGGGTGAGCTGAAGAACCAGGAATGGGTTGCGCCGATGGTCAATACCACGGCTGATGGGAGCTTGTACTTTTCGATTCTGGATCTGGCAAAGTGGGATGCCGCGTTGTACACGGATAAATTGCTCAAGGCGTCGAGCCTGCAGGAGATGTGGACGCCGGTGAAACTGAAAAATGGGCAGCTTAACCAAGGTAATTACGGATTCGGGTGGTTTGTTACTGACCACCACGCGCATCGGCTGATCGGCCACGACGGCGCGTGGCAGGGATTCAAGACGTCAATCATGCGCTATGTCGACGACCAGCTCACGGTGGTTGTGCTGGCCAACCTGGCCGAGGGAAAGCCAGAAAAGATCGCCGAGCACGTCGCGGAAATGTATCTCGCCGGAAAGCCGTAAGCGGGCAAGGCGCCGAAAGCCGAAGAACTATGGCTTCTGCAGCCGGTCGAGTTCAGCGAGAACCTCTTCGCTGTGCCGGTTGGGGTCAACTCCGGGGTAGACCTTGGCGATCTTCCCTTGAGGGTCAATGAGGAACGTATGCCGCGCTGCGAACTTTACGACCCCGAGATTCTTGAGCGACCCGTAATCGCCGGTGACCTTCCCACCGGTGTCGGCCAGGAGTTTGAAGTTCAGCCCTTCCTTCGCGCAGAACTTCTTGTGAGAGTCCACGCTGTCCACGCTCACCCCTAATACCACGGCGTGGCGCGCGGAATACTTGGGCTGGTCGACCTGGAAATTGTGGGCCTCGCGAGTGCAACCGGGCGTCTGATCTTTGGGGTAGAAATAAAGGACGACCCACTGGCCTCGGTAGTCGTGCAAGGTGACTGGCGAGCCTTCTTGCGAGGGCAATGTGAAACTGGGCGCCGCGCTCCCCACGGTGGGCATAGAGGCCGAGCCGCGGGAAAGCAGGCGTGGGACCAGCAACACAATCGCGACCACCACGACCAGCAACAGCACGATCCGCACCATGCATCCTCCTGGACGGTAGACTCTCCGGACAGATTCTAAATCAGGAGCAAAAGAGTCCGGCTTTCGCTCTGCAAAAATCCCTGCGATTGAATATGATGGATCATTGCGCATCTTCCTACGGAGACATCAGACGTGGCTCAACCGGTAACTGACGGCATCGAGGTTTTGGAAACGCGGGAGTGGGTTGACTCGCTCGATTATGTTCTGGAACACGGCGGCCCGAATCGGGCGGGACGGCTGTTGCAGCAACTCGCGCTGCATGCGCGCCGCGAAGCGGGCATCAATCTTCCCTTCTCGGCAACCACTCCCTACCAGAACACAATCGCCTCGACGCAGCAGCCTCCGTTTCCGGGAAGTCAGGAGATGGAGCGCCGCATCAAGAGCCTGGTGCGCTGGAACGCGCTGGCCATGGTGGTACGGGCCAACAAGATTCAGGAAGGCATCGGCGGGCACATTTCCACATACGCCTCGGCCGCCACTCTCTATGAAGTAGCGTTCAATCATTTTCTGCGGGCACAAACCGAAGCCGGCGATCGTGACGTAGTTTACTTTCAGGGCCATGCCGCACCGGGAATGTACGCTCGCGCCTTTCTGGAAGGCCGCATTGCAAAAGAAAAGTTGCAAAATTTTCGCCGCGAGCTGAAGCCAGGCGGCGGGCTAAGTTCCTATCCGCACCCCTGGCTGATGCCGGATTTTTGGGAGTTCCCTACGGTTTCGATGGGGCTGGGACCGATTCAGGCGATCTATCATGCACGCTTCATCCGGTATCTGGAGAACCGAGGACTGAAGCAGTCGACCGGCGGCAAGGTGTGGGCATTCCTGGGCGATGGCGAGATGGACGAACCCGAGTCGCTGGGATCGATCACTCTGGCCTCGCGCGAGAAACTCGACAACCTGATTTTCGTGGTCAACTGTAACCTGCAGCGGCTGGATGGCCCGGTACGTGGGAACGGAAAGATCATTCAGGAACTCGAGGCGATCTTCCGCGGCGCCGGCTGGAATGTCATCAAGGTCATCTGGGGATCGGACTGGGACATTCTGATTCGCAGCGACCGCGACGGCCTGTTGGTAAAGCGCCTGGGAGAGATCAGCGACGGTCAGTACCAGAAGTATTTTGTGGAGAGCGGAGCCTATTTCCGCCAGAACCTGTTTGGCACCGACCCGCGCCTGCTCAAGATGGTCGAGCACTTGTCCGATGAGCAACTGGCGCGCATGCGGCTGGGCGGGCATGATCCCATCAAGGTGCACGCCGCGTACCGGGCCGCGGTGGACCATACCGGCTCACCCACCATCATTCTGGCCAAGACCATCAAGGGTTACGGCCTCGGCGAGGCCGGCGAGGGCAAGAACATCACTCACCAGCAGAAGAAGCTGAACGAGGAAGAGCTGCAGATGTTTCGCTCCCGCTTCGGCATTCCAATCCCCGATGACGAACTGCATGAGGCGCCTTTCTATCGTCCTTCTGACGACAGCGCTGAAATCAAATACATGCAGGCGCGCCGCCAGCAGCTTGGCGGGTATATGCCGCAACGCAAAGTCCGGGCCACGCCGCTGAAGTCGGTGCCCGAGTCGCACTTCGAGGAATTCTACAAAGGCACGGACGGCCGCGAAGCTTCCACAACGATGGTATTCGTGCGACTGCTGGCCAAGTTGCTGCGCGATCCGGAACTGGGCAAGCTGATCGTGCCCATCATTCCCGACGAGGCTCGCACCTTCGGCATGGAGGCTCTTTTCCGGCAGGTTGGAATTTACTCCAGCGTGGGCCAGCTGTACGAACCGGTGGATATGGATACGCTTCTCTATTACAAGGAAGCGCGGGACGGACAGATTCTCGAAGAAGGAATCACCGAAGCCGGCTCGATGTGTTCGTTCATCGCGGCGGGCACAGCGTATGCCAATCACGGAATCAACACGATTCCCTTCTTCATCTACTACTCGATGTTCGGATTCCAGCGTATCGGCGACCTGATCTGGGCTGCCGCCGACATGCGCTGCCGCGGGTTTCTGGTGGGAGGCACAGCCGGACGCACCACTCTGGCTGGGGAAGGCTTGCAGCACCAGGATGGTCACAGCCACGTGTTGGCGCTGCCGGTGCCGAACTTGCTGGCCTATGATCCCGCGTTCGCATACGAGATCGCCATCATTATTCAGGATGGCATCAAGCGCATGTATGTGGACCAGGAATCGATCTTCTATTACCTCACCGTCACCAATGAACCGCTTCCTATGCCCGAGATGCCGAAGGATGGAAACGTCCGCGAGGGCGTGTTGCGTGGGCTGTACCGCTTCAAAGTCGCGGAAAAACAGGATGCAAAGCTGCACGCGCAGTTGCTGGGCAGCGGCACCATCATGTACGAAGTGTTGAAGGCGCAGAAGATTCTGGCAGAAAAATACGATGTCGCCGCCGACGTGTGGAGCGTCACCAGTTACAAAGAGTTGTATCGCAATGCCAATGACTGTGAACGCTGGAACATGCTCCATCCGGCAGACGCACCGAAGGTTCCCTATGTCACTCAGACTCTCAAGGACGCTGCAGGACCGTTCATCGCGGCGTCGGATTATATGAAGGTGTTGCCAGAAAGCCTGGCGAAGTGGGTGCCCGGGCAACTGCTCTCGTTGGGAACGGACGGTTTCGGCCGCAGCGAAGGCCGCGCCAGCCTGCGTGACTTCTTTGAAGTGGACGCGAAACACATCGTGTTGGCGACACTGGGAGCGCTGGCCCGGGAAAAGAAGGTCGGCACCGACGTAGTCAAGCGGGCGATTCAGGAGTTGGGAATCAACCCTGAAAAGACGAATCCTGCTATCAGCTAGGAACAGATGATGCTGCGTACGGACTGTCGGAACCCAGGACGAAAAGAGCACAAGCGGTGATTGAATTCAAGCTTCCCGAACTCGGAGAAAACATCGAACAGGGCGACCTTGTGCGCCTGATGATCTCGCCTGGAACCGCGGTCAGCGCGGGCCAGGCGGTCATGGAACTGGAAACCGACAAGGCGGTGGTGGAAGTGCCTTCCTCGGTGAACGGTACAGTCCAGGAAATCCGCGTCAAGGAAGGCGACAAGATCAAGGTTGGACAGGTTGTTTTCACGGTAGACAACAACGGCGCCGCCACGACTGAACCCGCACGGGCAGTTCCATCACCCGCGCCTCCAGTTCGTCCAGGCCCTTCGCAGCCTTCGACTGCTGAGCCGGCTCAGACTGTTGCACCTCCGGCACCTACGTCCAAAGCGTCTCCGACGCCCCGAGACGCGCCGGCTGCAGGCACTGGCGAATTCCGATTGCCCGAACTCGGCGAGAACATCTCGCAGGGAGACCTGGTCAGACTCATGATCGCGCCGGGAACTAAGGTGGCGGAAGGCCAGCCTGTGATGGAGCTTGAAACCGACAAAGCCGTGGTGGAGGTTCCTTCCTCCGTGAACGGGATTGTGAAAGAAGTGAAGGTCAAGGAGGGCGACAAGGTCAAGGTGGGCGAGGTGATCTTCACGCTGGAAGGCTCGTCGACCGCGCCGGCGGGGCTGGTACGTTCAAGAACTGCACCGGTGGAGCATGTCACCGGACAACACGGAGCCCGTCTCGCATTTCAGGCAGCAATCCGCGCCGAAGGCAAGACTGAAGAGCAGGCGCTCCCTCCCGATCAGCCGCGCGCCCAGGTGGCGGCCTTTGCCATGCCCGCCCAATTGGGAAAAGTGGCGGGAACAGAACATGGCGCGCCCGTTCCCGCGGCTCCGCACACTCGCCGTCTGGCTCGTGAAATTGGCGTTGACATCTATGGAGTGAAAGGCACGGGGCCGGGCGGACGCATCAGCGAGGATGACGTCAAGGGTCATGCCAAGGCGCTCGTGATGGCCGCCGCTTCGGCAATGCAAGCGCCGGTGCGTGCCGGCCATTTCGCCGAGCCAACCCTGCCGGACTTTGCCAAGTGGGGCAAGATCGAACGAGTTTCGATTCGCGGTATTCGCCGCAAGACGGCGGAGCATCTTGCCGAATCCTGGAATACGATCCCGCACGTGACGCAGCACGACCGCGCCGACATCACCGAACTCGAGCAGTTGCGCGCCCGCTTCGGTCCCAAGGCCCAGGAAGCGGGCGGCAAGATGACTGTGACTGCGATTGCCCTGAAAGTCTGCGCGGCTGCGCTGAAAGTCTTTCCGCAATTCAACGCCAGCATCGACATGGCGAAGGAAGAAGTGATTTACAAGCAGTACATTCATATCGGCGTGGCATCCGACACCGACCGGGGATTGCTGGTGCCGGTGATCCGGGATGTGGACAAGAAAAATATTGTCGAGCTGGCAGTTGAGCTGTCGCAACTGTCCAAGAAGGCGCGGGAAAAAAAGCTGACGCCTGCCGAAATGGAGGGTGGCACGTTCACCATCACCAATCTGGGCGGCATCGGCGGGACGGCGTTTACGCCGATCGTGAATCACCCCGAGGTCGCGATCCTCGGGCTGTCGCGTTCGCGTATGGAGCCGGAATGGATCAACGGAAAGTTCGAGCCCCGGCTGATTCTGCCGCTCTCGCTCTCCTACGATCATCGCCTGGTCGACGGCGCCGACGCCGCGCGATTCCTGCGCTGGGTGGCAGAGGCGTTTGAGCAGCCGTTCCTGCTTTCGGTGCAAGGCTGAAACTTCGGTTGTCATCCTGAGCGAAGCGAAGGGCCGATGCATTTGGCCGCACTCACGCGACCGCATAAGAGGCTTGAAACGTTCACATAAATGACTGAAGCCAACCCCCTCCACATTGCAGTAGTCGGCGCCGGCCCTGGCGGATACGCCGCCGCCTTTCTCGCCGCCGATCTTGGCATGCGGGTCACCCTCATTGACCCCGAGCTGAATCCGGGCGGTGTCTGCCTCTATCGCGGATGCATTCCTTCGAAAGCGCTGCTGCACGTAGCCAAGCTGATCGAAGAATCCGAACAGGCCCGCAATTGGGGCGTTGAATTCGCCGCACCCAGGATCGATCTGGCCCGCTTGCGCTCGTGGAAAGAAAGCGTGGTCAAGAGACTCACGGGCGGACTGGGTCAGCTCTCCAAGCAGCGGCATGTGCAATACCTGCAGGGCACCGCGGAATGCGAAAACTCGAACACGTTGCGGGTAAGCAAGACGGACGGAACGGAAGTGATCCTCAGCTTCGATCGAGTCATCGTCGCGACCGGCTCTCGCCCTGCCATCATCCCTGCGCTCAAGATCGACTCGCCGCGGCTGATGGACTCTACCGGAGCTCTGAATCTCGAAGACATTCCGGGCAGCTTGCTGGTGGTTGGCGGTGGATACATCGGTTTGGAACTTGGGTCGGTATACGCTGCCCTGGGCACACGCGTCACAGTAGTAGAAATGCTGCCGGGCCTGCTTCCCGGCGCCGATCGCGACCTCGTGCTGCCTCTGCACAAGCGGCTGGAAAAGCTGTTCGCGACAATTTTGCTGAACACCACCGTGGCTTCACTCAAGGATGAGGGGAGCGGAATTCGCGCCGTCTTCGACGGCCCCGAGGTGAAGGAGCGGGAAAAGGTCTTCGACCGCGTGCTGGTTTCGGTGGGGCGCAAGCCGAATTCAGAAATCCCTGGACTGCACAACACCCAAGTCAAGGTTAGTCCTCGCGGTTTTATTGAGGTCAACCAGCAGTTGCAGACGGCGGATCCGTCCATCTACGCGATCGGCGACGTCGTTGGCGAACCCATGCTGGCCCACAAGGCATCCCACGAAGGGCGAGTTGCGGTAGAGGCCATCGCCGGAAATAAAGTCGCATTTGAACCCGCCGCAATTCCAGCCGTCGTTTTCACCGATCCCGAAATAGCGTGGTGCGGTCTCACGGAAACGCAGGCCCAGAAAGACAACCGCGAGATCAAAGTAGCGAAGTTTCCGTGGGGCGCGTCGGGGCGCGCGATCACTCTCGACCGGCCCGAGGGAATGACCAAGCTCTTAATCGATCCGCACACCGAGCGCGTGCTGGGCGTGGGCATTGTTGGCGCGGGTGCAGGAGAGCTGATCGCTGAAGGAGTGCTTGCGATCGAGATGGCGGCGCTGGCAAAGGACATCGCGTTGACTATCCACCCGCATCCCACGTTGTCCGAAACCATCATGGAATCAGCTGAAGTTTTCTTCGGTACAAGCACGGACGTGTACCGCCCAAAGCGCGGCTAATGCGGCTCATCGCCGCAGAACGGCTGTCTTGCTGCGCCGCACGCCCGGCCAGTCCCAGAAGCGCCTTTGCCCGGGCGTCGACGATTCGTTCCATTACAATGAGGTCTCACCGCTGGCATTAATCAGATGCGCCGGCACCGAGCCGGGCGACGGAGAAGATCATGTCCCGTTTCTCCAAACTCATTTCCTTCTGCATGCTTTCGCTTGCCGCTTGTCTTGCGTCTGATGCCCAGAGTCCTCTGGGCCAGATCCTGCCGCCATCGACCACGCCAGCCAGCTCTCCCAGCAATGCCCCCGTTGATCCGTACGGTCGGACGACGCCTTCCGGCACTGTGCTCGGCTTTTTACAGGCGGCAGGGTCTGGGAACTACGGCAATGCCGCACAGTACCTGCAAATGAGCGCCGCACACAGACAATCCGAAGGCGAGCAAATGGCCATGAAGCTCTACACGGTCATGAACAATGCTTTCGCCGGCAGCTTGAAGCACCTGAGCACCCAACCAGAAGGCACTCCGCAAGAGGGCGTTCCGCTCGGTCGGCAAAAGCTGGGAACCATGTCGTCTGGCGATGTAGATGTAGAGCTCGAACTGGTGCGTGTCTCCGATCCCAGCGCTGGCAAGATCTGGCTCATCTCCTCAGATACCCTGGCTAAAGTTCCTGAACTCTACGAACAGGTTGAGGCGCGCCAGGTGGAAACGAACCTGCCCAAATGGCTGGTGAAACATCAGTTCGCCGGAATGCCACTGTGGCAGTGGGCGGCATTGCTATGCGCTGTTCCGATAGCGGCAGGACTTGGCTGGTTGATTCTTGTCTTGCTCGAGATCCCTCTGCGTTGGTGGGCTGCGAAGCGTGGTCAGCCTCAATTGGAGCGGTGGCGGTCGGTTTCTGGCCCGGGGTGGTTGCTGGCGGGCACGATTGTTCATCGCGTTCTCGCGAGCTACCTCGGCATGCCCCTCCTGCAGCGCCATTACTACGTACAGGTGACCACCGTCGCCATCATCATCAGCGCCAACTGGATTCTTTGGCGCGTGATTCGCTGGTTCCTGCGACGCGTTCGCAATCGTGCCCTCACCCACGGCCACGGAGGCACCGGCTCGCTGATGCTGCTGGGTGAGCGCATGTTGAAGGCGCTGATTTTCGTGATGGCAATTTTCTTCGTCCTCGGCAGCTTGGGATTCAATCTGAGCACCGCCCTCGCCGGCATCGGCATCGGAGGCCTTGCCATCGGCTTCGGCGCGCAGAAGACTATCGAGAATCTGTTCGGCGGAGTCTCCGTCCTGGGCGATGAGGTGATTCGAGTGGGGGACACGTGCCGCTTCGGCGATCGTACCGGAACGGTCGAGGACATCGGCTTGCGTTCCACGCGGGTGCGCACCGAAGACCGCACTCTGCTGGTCATTCCCAACGGCACGGTGGCAACCATCAACGTCGAGAACTTCAGCCGGCGCGATAAGATCCTGTTCAAAACGGTCCTGGGCTTTCGCTCCGAGACCTCGCCCGAGCATCTCCGCTTTGTGCTTGCCGAAATTCGCCGCGTGCTGTACAGCCACGCCAAGGTCGAAACCAAAACCGTCCGCGTACGGCTTACAGAGTTGACCTCGACTGCCAGCAATGCGGAGGTTGTCTGCTATATCCTCACTCAGGACTTCAACGAATTCGCCGCCGTCCGGGAAGACTTGCTGCTGCGCATCATGGACTTGGTCAACGAGGCGGGAACCGGGCTCGCTTTTCCATCGCAGACGCTTTACCTCGGCCGGGATCCGGGGTTGGAAAAGAACAAAGCCGAAGCCGCAGTAAAGAAAGTCGCCGAGTTACGTGGCGGCAAGCAGTTACCCTTCCCCGACTTTACCGATGAAGATATCTCCTCTTTCCGCGGTTCGATCGATTATCCGGAACCGGAGTCCGCGCAGCGCAATCCGAAACAAGAACCGGAGAAAAGCCGCTAGCCTCGCGGATGCACGCGCTTCATCCACCACGCCAGGACCAAGTGCGTTGGGAAGTAGACAAATGCGGAAACCACCACCAGATACCCCAGCAGGTACACGATTCCCGGCAGCGCGTGCTGCTCGCGGGAAAAAGGGCCGGTGGCCCAATTCACATCGTATCCGGCACGCCAGAAGTGATTGATGGGGACCACTATGCATGCGGTTATGGTTTGATACTTCCATCCCCGCGGGTCGTAGCCTAGTCGCCAGATCGCCCACAGCAGCAACGGGGGCGTCACCACGTGAAACAGACTGAGCAGACGAATCACCAGCGGAATATTTGGGTCGAACATGTATTCCGTTCCGCCGATGATGTGCTTGCCAGTGATCAGAGCGCCAGCCAGGTCGATCGTGTACAAGGTCTGGAACAACAACAGCCCGGTTGCCTGCCAAGAGAAGATCAGCGGACTTTCCAGCCACAGCCCCAGGGCGATGAGAATATTCCCCAGATCACAAAAGAAGAGAAAGTTTTGTAGACCGTATTGCCGCCAGTAAATGGGCGCCCAGACGAAAATCCAAATCGTCCAGAAGATCTTCAACCACAAGGGGATGCGCCGCATGACCGGGTATTGTACCTGCGCGGCCGCAGACCGGCACCCGATGCCCGGAAAGGCGCTCCTGGCAAGGGAAAGCACGCGAAACTGGGATTACCACCGTAACTTGAACGACCTTACCGCTGTACCTACGATGACCTAGGTATGGCCTATCAAGCACTCCTTTTCTGCCCCGACGAAAAGACTGCCCGCACGGTTACGCAGGTGCTGAGCGAACTGGACTTCGCGGTGGTGCCCTGCACCGAGCCTTTTGCCGCCGTCAAGCGACTGATGGCCGAGCACTTCGATGCAGTCGTCGTGGATTGCGATAACGAACAGAACGCGACGTTGTTGTTCAAGAGTGCACACAATTCGCCCAACAACCAAAACTCTCTGGCTGTGGCCGTAGTGGAAGGACAAGCCGGAGTCGCGAAGGCTTTCCGCATCGGCGCGAATCTCGTTTTGACCAAGCCAATCAACGTGGAACAGGCGAAAGGCACACTGCGAGTCGCGCGCGGCCTGCTGCGCAAAGGCGAGGCGTCGAAACCGGCGGTCCCCGCTGCTGCCGCGCCCACAGCCGCAAAGCCGGCGCCGGCAGCACCTGCAAAGCTCGCGCCCAAAGTCACGACTTCGAGTGTTCCAACACCGCGTACTGCTACGCCAATGGCTCCGGCTCCGGTTCCGGTGCTAAGTTCTAAACCCCCGCTTCCTGCGCAGAGGCCGGTCGTCGCATCGGTTCCTGCCGCGATGTTTTCTGAACCCGCTGCCGAACCTGCGGAAGACATTCTCGAGCCCGTATCACCGGCCGCGCCTGTTCCCGGTTCTAAGGCGGAGTCCGAGCCGACGAAGAGCATCTCGGGCCTGGCCAGAGCGGCCGCTCCCATGGCCTCGAGCACAGGCGCAGCCAGTGCGCCCGCCCGAGCTCGGGAGCCACAGAAACAAACTCCAGAAGAAGTGACTTTTCAGGCTGCGTTATCGCCAGAGCAGCAGATGGAGAAAGTTACGGGATTGGAGAGCGTGTCTTCCACGATCGAGCACGCCGGGCCTGTGCCATCGTTTACGTTTGGAGGGAACGCCAGCACCGAATCTTCCGGCGGTGGCAGCAAGAAGAAGCTTTTGGCCATCGCCGCGATTGTTCTGGTCGCCGGGGGTGCTTACGCCGCGTGGACTCATTTTCACGGAACGCCGAGCGATTCGTCTCAAGTTGCCGTGAAACCCGCAGCACCTCCTACCCCTGTGCCAGCTCCTGTGGGTGTCTCACAAGGCGCATCGACTTCGGCGCCGCAGTCCGCAGCGCCAGAATCGGCGCGGCAGGCTTCGCCGTCCACAACTCCAGTCGCATCGGGGCCGGCCGCCGTGGAAGATGAAGCTTCCGCTCCGGAAAGCGCGCCATCGCCAGCACCCAGTCCAGCTAAGTCTTCTCATCCTTCAGCGTCACCAACGAGCAAGGCCGCCGCGCCGGCGAAAGCGGCTCCAGCACCAACACCCATTGTGATCAAGAACAATTCGTCTTCGCTGTCGGCTTCGCAGCCGATCTCGACCGCAGACGTGGCGCCTCCCAATCCGCTGGCCGTCGCGACACCGGGCAGCGGCGGATCGCTTTCCAATCTCATCGCCAGCAACGGAAGCGCTCCTCAGCCGGTACTGCAGACGATCAGCGTGTCTCAGGGGGTTTCCCAGGGACTGCTGTACAAGAAGGTGCAACCAACGTATCCGCCATCCGCATTGCGGATGCGGGTTGAGGGCACGGTTGAGCTCCTGGCCACGATTTCCAAAGAGGGCGACATCACCGAGGTTAAGCTCTTGAGCGGCACGCCGTTGCTAGCGCACGCAGCCGCAGACGCAGTGAAGCAATGGAAATACAAGCCGTATCTGCTCAACGGCGAGCCGGTTGAAATCAAAACGCAGATTACGGTGAAGTTCAAGGTTCCGCAGTAGATATCGATACCAGAAAAAAGGGCATGCGAACTCCATTTCGCATGCCCTCGTTCTTTTTGCCCAAGTTGCTTCTGCTACTTTTCCCCGGTGCTGGGATTTAAGAACAGCGTCCCGTTGGTCCGGATTTTCGTGAAGTTGAACATCTGGCTGATGGAACTGGAGAGGGCGTCGAACGAACCCTGACCGATGCGCTGCCCACCCAGCCAGTTGTCTTCGACGAAATGGATGATCGACGTCTGGTCGGTGACCGTATGGTCCACGAAGTTCTGCCTCGCCCATGGTGAAATGACCAGGAGCGGCAGTCTCGGGCCATAACCGCAGCGGCCGAGAGCGTGCGTATTGGCCGGATTGAGGCCGGGCAGCGCCGTCGCTGCGGTGCCGCAAGCATTCGGCCCCGTCAAAGCGTCGGCAGTTCCAGTCGAGGTGTTGACGATCGGGCCCATCTGGTGGTCGTACCATCCGTCGGAGTCGTCGTATACGATCACCACCGCGGTACTGCTCCAGGAGGGCAGGGCTTCCAGAAAGTTGATCAGATCCACGAGGAAGGTCTGCTCATCGAGAGGATCAGAGTATCCGGCGTGGCCATCCTGGTAGGCCGGCGCCTTGATAAAGCTCACGGCTGGGAAGTTGCCTTCCGCCACGGCACCGTAGAAGTCCTGAAGGTCGTACTGGTGATTGGCGGGACCCGGGCCGCCGATTTCGGAGAGCGAAGCGGGCCGGGTGTGCGCGGGATTAGAAGTGGAGGTGTAGTAGTTGAAGAATGAGTGGTGCGGGATGTAGTCGTTGGTGGCCACACCATCCACGGCATTGGCAGTGCTGCGGCTGCAGCCGGACGTGCCGTTGGGATTCACAAGGGACAAGTTGAAGCCGCCCATGAACGATCCCCAGCTCACGCCCGCCGCCGTCAGCAGATCGCCGATGTTCTTGCTGCCCATGGTCGCCTGCGCGCGCGTGGCCGACGAGCAAACGTCTCCAAGGGGGTCGGCGTCCCCGATCAGGGTCAAAGAACCGTCGCTGCCACCGCTGGTCTCGTCGCCAGTCCCGTTGAGAGTCGCTATAACGCCGTTGGTCTGGCCGGAAACCAGGTTGACTACCCCGGGCGAGGATGGGCCAAACGTTGTGCCGTAGGAGTTGTCACTCATGGCAAAGAACTGGGCGTAGTTCCACAAGCCCGTCACTGTGTTTCCGTCAAAGTAGCCCATCACTTCGTTGCCGCCCGAACTCGTGAACTCGGGAAACAAATCCATCAGACCTGCGTCAAACGCCTGTTGTTCCGCAGTGTAGTTGTGGTCTTGGTCGGGCGTCACGGCCTGAGAACGGTCGAGCCGGAACGGGTTGGACGCTCCCGTCCCGTTGCCGGGATTGAGATTCGGGTTGAAGTTCAATAGCGCATTGGTGAGACCGTTGACCGTTGGCGTGCCAGCAGCGGCTTTGAACTTAGGCTCGCCCTTAGGATTCGTGGCGTTGGGATAGGTTCCAAAGTAGTGATCGAAGGAAACATTCTCCTGGAAAACGACCACCAGGTGTTGAATGGGCGCTGCGGTGGCCGGCGTCGCGGTGGCGAGGCCATGTGTTGCGGGCTTGGAAGCACCGAAGGCAGGCATGGCGGTCGGTCCCAGAATGGTGGTCAATGCTAGCAGCAGAGCCATCGTCTTCCTGGGGGCGTCTGACGATTTCAGTCTTTTCAACATTCGTCCTCCTGACCCCACGGGCCAAGGTCAATAGGCCGTGACGTGCACCGTCGTCATCAGACTTCTGCTCAGGCTGGGGTAGGAAGCGAAGATATCCACCGCACGTTTCACGGTGGTTGCGCCAGGATTAAAAGAATGTAAAAACGATTCTTGGGATGTGTGGAAAAGTTTCGGCCAGGTTGGACTGCGGAGTGCCGCTTTGCGCGGGATCTATTCCCGTTGCAGAATTTCGTCGATGACCACTTTGCCGCCCTTATCCACAGTGATGACCTTGTGTATGGAGGCGTAACCGCTCAACGTGATGTCGACGACGTAGTTGCCGGGATCGAGAACGAAGTCAACGGGCGAGCCTTTTTCGATCATATGTTGGTTCACGGCAACTTGCGCGCCCTTGGGTTGGGTCTTGATGCTGACCGTGCCCATGCCTTGCGCTCCGCCGCCACCGCCGAACAACTTCTTCATCTTGCCCACGGTCTTGATATCGTCGACATTGCCCAGCGCTCGCAGCGCCGGAGAGAAGCTGACAGTCTGTCCTAGAACAAACTGAGCGTTCGTAGTCTCGTCGATATAGCCCGCTTTGCGCACCAGGACCACGTGCTGGCCCTTGTCGACGCTCACTTGAGCCGGCGTGGTTTTGCCTGTATCCCGGCCGTCAACGTATACGTTGGCTCCGGCCGGAGTGCTGATGACCGAGAGCGTCGCCATCAGCTGAGCGAGGTGGCTGATGACAAACGACTTGCTTCCTGAGACCACGGACACGGCGCGGGTATCGGTAGAGTAGCCCGCCTTGCTCACGGTGATGGTATGTTGTCCGGGATCCAAGCCCGAAAGCGTAAATGGCGTAATCCAGTTCGGGTCCGTCTTGCCGTCGATCTGCACTTGCGCGCCCTGGGGCGTGGAATCAATCGACATCTGGCCCGGCACAATCGCAGGGGCGGGCGCGGCAGCCTTTTTGCGAGCGTTCTTCCCGCGAGCCGCAGCGCGTGCAGGGACCGATGCAGCTTCAGTCGGCGGTGCGGACGGCTGAGCGGCCGCCACGCTCTCCGACGGGGTCGCTGGTTGCGGAACTGCCTGCCGAGGAGTGCTTGGAGCTGGCGCTGCCTGAGGGGGCGCTTCGGAGACGGCGGCAGAACCCGACGGTTCGTCCGCACTGTTCAAATTGTGGATGTGAATTGCCAGTCCGATGGCGATGACCAAAATCAATGCCACCGCTCCGCCGATCGAGTACATCACCAACCGGGGAGGAACGGTCTTGATTTCCTTGATCGCCTTCTGGGCGACAACCCGAGGCTGAACCTTTGGTTTCTCCTCTTGCTGCCTCGGCTGGAACGCGGTAGCCGCGGGGGCCGGCTGTTCAAAAATCGGCGGTGGCGGAGGGGGCTCAACGTAGACTTCCTTCAACGGAGGCAGTTCGGTCATTTCCGAAAAGCTCGTACTGCTGCCACGACTCGGGCCGCCTTCGGACATGAGTGGATCAACGGCAATCCTCGGCGCCGGAGCTTCTGGAGCCTCCACCTCGGGTTCTTCGACAACGGCCGATGACATCGTAGCTTGCTGTTCCGATGCCGTGTCGATGGTTGCCTTGACGCACGAGGTGATGAACTGGCTGGATGGGTCCAGCTGCGGCATGGCAGGTGTGGATGAAGCCTCTTCCCCGCCCCAGCCCGCCGCCGCCGCCGCTGCCTTCGGAGGTTGCGCAGCCACCGGCGCGGGCGTCGGGCTGGGCGCCACAACAGATTTCTTCTGCACCGGGGGCGCGGCCGCACGTGGCGCCACCGCCGGCTGGCTCGGAGCCGCCACGCTGGCTGGTTTGGCCGCCTGCGGTTGCGTCGCAGGCTGCGCGGTGGTTCTTGCCTGAGCTGGCGTCTTCGCCGGAGTGGCAACAGTCGGACTCTTGGCCGCCGGGCCGGACTTCTTCGCCGCCATGGGTTTGGATTCTTTGCACTTCTCCAGATCGTCCAGCAGTTCCCTTCCGCTCTGGTAGCGCTGCTCCGGATCCTTGGACAGCGCCTTGACGATGAGGTCGCTCAGCAGCGGATGCAGCTTGGGGTTCACGTGCATCGGCGGCACCGGCGTGCTCTCAATAATGCTCTGCTGCAGCCCTTCCACATCCTCCCGATCGAAAGCCTTACGGTCGGTCACCATCTCGTAAAACATGGCGCCCAGACTGAAAAGATTGGAGCGCGCGTCGATGGCTTCTCCCCGCACTTGCTCCGGTGACATGTAGTGCAGGGTGGGCGCAATCGCGCCGGGAATGAGCGCCGCAAACTTCCCTACGCTGGAGACCCCGAATCCCAGAACTTTCACGGTTCCGTCCCACCCGCACATGATCTTGGCGGGCTCCAGGCTGTAGTGGAAAATTCCGTTGGAGTGAGCATGGTCGAGACCGCTGCATACTTGCCGTCCGATATCGAGCAGATCCCAGATGGAAAACCCTTCTTTGCGCGCCAGCATCGTGGCAATGCTGTTGCCCTGGATGTACTCCATCGCCGCGCAGAACTGGCCTTCCATTTCTCCGGCGCCGTACACGGGAACAAGGTTGGAGTGGCTGAGAGCCTTTGTATTCTCCGCTTCTTCCAGGAGACACTTTTCCAGTTCCGACGCGTGCTCGCCAAAGGCAGGGAGTTGAATTGCCTTCAGGGCGACGGTCTGGCCATTTTGTGGATCGTTGGCCTTATAGACCGCGCCGGTGGCAGACTTTGCCAGTTCACTCAGGATTTCGAAGTGGCCGATTTTCGTCGACATTGCTGCCTAGCCTCGTCAGGAAAAGCCCGCGCAACTCTCGAACTCGCGGAACAACCCCGGGGACAGGGTGACGTTAGGATATCTCGGTTGAGATCACGCTTCGAGTTACCAAAGTACTGAAAACCGGACCAGGAATGGCGCCGGGTTCGTCACGTTCAACGCCGGTTAGACGCTCCGGAATTGCTTCGGTCTCGACGCTGCCGCACATCCTCGCCGTAACTTTCGAGCCTGTAGAAGGTTGTAAGTGCTTGAGGGGATGTGTGGATGACATTTGTCATGCAAGCCGTGTGACGATCTCCACTGGCAGCCAGGCCCGGGGCGCTGAAGTATAGAGAGGTAGATTGGTTGGTTATGCAAACAGGGTCTGGTGAAATCATTCGAACTCGGCGGCTGGTTGTCGGTGGTCAACCGGTTCATTTATTCTGGAACAAGAGCTTGGAAGCGATTGCAATCTGCGCCGCGCGCCGCATTCTCCTTGAGGTTCGCCGATGACCCTAACCCGTTTTGTCACCAAGAATGCCTTCCGCAACAAGCGTCGCAGCGTGCTTACGGTGGCCAGTATTGGCGTTTCCCTCCTGCTGCTCACCTTCATGATGACGTTGTGGCATGGCTTCTACATCGACAAAGGCAGCGCCGAGTCCGCGCGCCGGCTGGTCACGCGTCACCGCGTCTCTCTCACCTTCAACCTGCCCGGCTTCTATCGCGAGAAGATCCGCGCCGTTCCCGGCGTAGTGGCTGTTGTTCCTAGCAGCTGGTTTGGCGGTTTGTACAAAGACAACAAGCCGGAGAATTTTTTTGCTCAATTCGGAACCGATCCGGATGAGTTACTGAAGGTGTTCACGGACATCGAAATTCCTCCCGATCAGATGGCCGCCTGGCAGCGCGATCGCGCCGGCGTCATCGTAAGCGATGGGCTGGCCAAGAAATATGGCTGGAAACTGGGCGATCGCATCGTTCTGCTGGGGACTATCTATCCGGTGAACCTGGAGCTTACCATCCGCGGCATCTTTCGGGCGCCGAACTCGCCGCAAGTCGTCTACTTCAACTCCAAGTATGTTGAAGAGGCAGTGGACTTTTTCAAAGGACGAGCCGGCACCTTCGACATTCTTGTCGGCTCCGCCGCGGACGTCAGCAAGATTGCAAGCACCGTGGATGACACGTTTCGCAATTCGCCGCAGCCCACTAAGACCGAGAGCGAGAAGGCTTTCGGGTTGAGCTTCGTGAACATGCTAGGCAACGTAAAGGCTTTCATTCTCAGTATTTGCCTGGCTGTCGTTTTCACCACGCTTCTGGTCTCGGCTAACACGATGGCCATGTCGATCCGCGAGCGCACTCGCGAGGTAGCCGTGTTGAAGACCTTGGGCTTCGAACGCCAAACCATCCTGGGATTGTTCGTGGGCGAAGCGGTCTCGCTTTCTCTCGCAGGCGGGCTGCTGGGTGCGTCAACCGCATGGTTGCTGGTCTTCATCGCTAAGCATTCCCCCCAGATGGGGTTGCTCCTCGGAGGAATGAAAGTCTCGCTGAGCACGCTGCTTGTGGCCTTGCTGGCGGCAGCGTTGGTCGGACTTTTGAGTTCGGTGATCCCTTCCTACCATGCCTCGCGCGTGGAAATTGTAGACGGACTGCGGCACATCGGTTGAAGTTATGACACTGAGTAGTTTTGTCGTGCGCAACACGTTTCGCAACACGCGGCGCAGCATTCTGACCATGCTGAGCATTGGCTTCTCGCTGCTTCTGCTGACGCTGATGATTTCCATTTGGCGTACTTTTTACATTGACCAGGTGGCCCCCGAGGCGGCCAAGCGCGTCATCACCCGCGACCGCGTCTCGCTGTCATTCTTGCTTCCCGCGTACTATCGCGACAAGATTCGCAGCCTTCCCGGCGTAACCGCGGTTACGCCCATGACCTGGTTCGGCGGCCGCTATAAGGACGACCGGCCCGAAAACTTCTTCGCTCAGCTAGCCACCGACCCCGACGAGTATTTGAAAGTGGCCTCCGACAAGATCGTTCCGCCCGAGCAAGTCCTCGCGTGGCAGCGCGATCGCGCCGGCGCTCTGGTCGATGTCACGCTGGCCAGGAAATACGGTTGGAAAATCGGCGACCGCATCATTCTCCAGGGAAACATCTTCCCGGCCAATCTCGAACTCACCATTCGCGCCATCTATCAGCGCGATCCGCCGCAGAACGCACTCTATTTCAACAGCAAATATCTGGAAGAGTCGGTGAACTGGTTCAAGGGACAAGCCGGCTGGTACGCCACGCAGGTAGCCTCCGCCGACGACGTGGGACCAGTCTCGAAGCAGATTGACGATATGTTCCACAACTCGCCACTGCCCACCAAAACTGAGAGCGAAAAGGCGTTCCAACTTTCGTTTGTGGCCACACTGGGCAACGTGAAGGCATTTATCCTCGGCATTTGCGGTGCCGTCGTGTTCACGATTCTGTTAGTGTCGGCCAACACGATGGCCATGTCAGTCCGCGGCCGCACCCGTGAAGTGGCTGTGCTGAAAACGCTTGGCTTCACTCGGCAGAGAGTCCTCTCGTTGTTCGTCGGCGAAGCTGTCGCCCTGTCGGTAATGGGCGGGATTCTGGGAGTGCTCGGGGCGGCCGGGGTGATCCAGTTGATCGAGTTTTTGACTGGCCACGCCCAAATCGCGATTGGAGTTCCGCTCAATATGAAGGTCACGCTCCCCACTGTGCTCATCTCCATCCTGGTGGCAGCGACCGTGGGATTCATCAGCGGTTGGCTGCCGGCCTACAACGCGTCCCGCAAAAACATTGTGGAGGGCTTGCGCCACATCGGCTGAGCAAGAAGAAATCTATGGCGATACCGATCAGTTACAACATTCGCAATTTGAGGCTTCGAAAAGGTCTCACCATCATGACCGCACTGGGCATCGCGCTGACCGTCACCACAGCGATCTTTTTGATGGCGCTGCTGGCCGGCCTGCACCGCGCTTTCGTGTCCAGCGGCGATTCCCGAAACGTGCTCGTTCTTCGCAAGGGATCAGAAGCAGAGCTATCTGGCGGCTTTGATGCCGTGCTGTTCCCCACTCTCACCACTTTGCCCGGCATCGCGAAAGACAGCCGCGGACAGCCCATGGCTTCCGGCGAGTGGGTGGTAGTCATCGTGCTGCCCCGGAAAGATGGCACGGGCGAGGTCAACGTCACCGTCCGCGGCATGATGCCCGACGGTCTGGAGATGCGCCCCAGCGCCAAACTTATCGCTGGGCGGTGGTTTCAGACGGGCCAGCGGGAAGTGGTAGTCAGCAAATCCATTCGCGACCGTTTTTCCCGCGCCAACATCGGCGACACGATGGAGTTCGGCAAAGGAAAGTGGACGGTCGTAGGAGTATTCGATGCCGGCGGCTCCGCCTATGAGTCGGAGATCTGGGGAGATGTGAACCAGATGGCCTCCGACTTCGACCGCCAAGGCGCTTACGCCTCTGCCTACCTGCGCGCTACCGATCCCGTTGCCGCCGATGCGCTTAAAAACCGCGTCAGTGACGACCAGCGTCTGAAACTCGATGGCATGCTCGAAACCGAATACTACGGGAAGCAAACCAGTTCCGGCGCGCCTATTAAGTACATCGGAATCGTAGTCGCCGTGATCATGGCCATCGGATCGAGTTTCGCCGCCATGAATACGATGTATGCCGCAGTCGCCTACCGCGGCCGCGAAATTGCCACGTTGCGCGTGCTGGGCTTCTCGCGGCCGGCAATCCTGACCTCCTTTGTTCTGGAATCCCTGATGCTCGCTCTGTTGGGTGCATTGGCAGGAATCCTGTTGATGCTGCCGTTTAACGGAATGCAGACCGGCACGTCCAACTCGGTGACATTCAGTGAAGTTGTCTTCAGTCTGCAAATCACTCCCTTGGTGGCCGGCGCTGCTGTGGGGTTTGCGCTGGTGATGGGCCTGGCGGGCGGCTTTGCTCCCGCGTGGCACGCTGCGCGGCAGAATATTCTGACTGCGTTGCGCGGATGAGTTGCGCCGGACAACGAAACTGAAACGCTAGACTATTCGTATCCAAATATTATGTCGATTGACGCCAAACACAAAGACTTGCAGAGCCTGCGGATTGATCGCAGTGGCGGCAACGACGTTGGCAATCCGCAGCCTTCCGCCTGGGCGCGCCGTTACATCGTTATTGGAATTGCGGTCGTCGCCCTGCTCAGCGTTTCCGCCCTGGCTTACCGTCTGCTTTCCGGGGACGCTCCTGAGGTGGAAGTGGCACGTGCTGCCGCGCAGAACAGCGCCACCGGGGACGTCGTACTCTCTGCCACTGGCTATATCGTCGCTCATCACACGATCAACGTGAATTCCAAAGTCACCGGCCGCCTGGCCTGGATCGGCGTCGAGAAAGGCGACAAGGTCAAAGAAGGTCAGGTCCTAGTGCGTTTGGAAGATCAGGAATTCCGCGCTTCCTATGAGCAGGCCAAAGGCGCCTACGAAAATGCCCGCGCCTACCTCGACGAACTACAACACGGCTCGCGCCCGGAAGAAATTCAGCAGGCGCAGCACAATTTGGACGAGGCCCGCGCCACTCTGGTCAATGACAAGCTTACGCTCGGCCGCACCAAGGAGCTGGCTGCAGGAGGCGTGGTCTCCCGCCAGTCGCTTGACGACGCGACTGCCAAGTTCGGCTCCGATCAGGAACGCGTGAACTCGCTGGAAAAAGCCTTCCAACTTATGAAAATCGGCCCGCGCCAGGAAGAGATCGCTCGCGCCCGCGGCACTCTCTCCCAAGCCCAGGGCCAGCTCGACTATGCCAAGTCGCAACTCGATGCCACGGTCATCCGCGCGCCCGTCACCGGCACAATTCTCGACCGCACCGCCGAAAAAGGAGAGCTCATCACGGCGCAGTTTGCCAGCGCCGCAGCCGGCGGGCCGCAAGGGTCAGTGGTCTCGCTGGCCGACTTGAACGATATTCAGGTCGAGCTCGACATCGCGCAAGCCGATTTTGCCCGCCTCGGTCCGAAGCAAAAGGGGATCGTCACAACGGATGCCTATCCTGATAAGACCTACCCCGGCGAAATTGCACAGATTTCCCCGGAAGCCAACCGTCAGAAAGCGACGGTACAGGTCAAGGTGCAGGTGCTGAACCCGGACAAGTATCCCGAAATCCTCCTGCGCCCGGAGATGAATGCCACTGTCAAGTTCCAGGCCAACGATCAAAAAACCGGGAGCGCACAGCCCTTGGGAGCAGTGGTTCCCACCAGTGCCGTGCGCGATCGCGATGGCAAGAAGATTGTGCTCGTCGCCTACAACGGCAAGGCCGTGGCGCGCGAGGTGAAGGTTCTCAGTCAGCGCAGCGACGGCGTCCTGGTCGACGGATTGGTTGGCGGCGAGAACGTAATTACCAACGGTCCGCAGAATCTGAAAGATGGAGACAAAATCAAGATCAAGGGGCAATCATGAGCACTGCTATGCAGAACAGAGTTGCGACCGGAACCAAGGTCGTACAAGCCCGCAATGTGAGCAAAATCTTCAAGCGCGACGCTTTTGAAGTGAAGGCGCTCGACGATGTCTCCATCGATATTGCTACCGGCGAATTCCTCGCCCTCATGGGGCCATCGGGCTCGGGCAAGACCACGCTGCTCAACATGATCGCAGCCATAGACCGTCCCACTTCCGGCGAACTGCTGGTGCAGGGTCAGAATGTTTTCGGCTTCAGCGATTCCCAGTCTGCTCGCTGGCGCAACGAGCATGTCGGCTACGTTTTCCAGACCTTCAACCTGATTCCGGTTCTCACTGCATTCGAAAACGTCGAGTTGCCTCTGCTTTTAACCCATCTCAACCCCAAACAACGGCGCGATCACGTGATGACCGCGCTCAAACTGGTGGGACTGGAAGAGCGGGTAAGCCATTTACCCAAGCAGCTTTCCGGTGGACAGGAGCAGCGTGTCGCCATCGCCCGCGCGATTGTCAGCGACCCCACCCTCGTGCTCGCCGACGAGCCCACCGGCGATCTCGACAGTCACTCAGCCACGGAGATTCTCGAGATCCTGAAGCGCCTGAACGAGGACTTCCACAAGACCATCGTCATGGTCACGCATGATCCACACGCCGCATCGTATGCGCACGTGACCCGGCACCTGGAGAAGGGAATGTTGCTGCCGCCGGGGTAAGGTCTTCCGCTCTGGATGGACGCACGGAAACCACCAGCCAGCGCGTAGCCGCGGCGCGGGCCAAGAGTTAGCTCACGCGCGTTCTGGCTTCATGATTCGAGGTGGGCACTGGCGGATTTGCGTCTGCAATCCATTGCCACGCCCGCCTCCCACTGTCCAGCACTACCGGCCTCGCTTCGCCGTAGTCCACCAGGCGATTCAGAACCGTGGTCACCGAGGCCATTGGATCTTTATGCCGTGCCAGCATCGGTGGAATCCGTTCTTGAATGTGGTCGCACACATCCCGCGCCGTGAGTGCACGGTTGGCTTCCATCAGAACTACGCGGCAAGCCTTGGTGAAACCAGGCTGGCGGCCGTTGCTTTTGCGATCGACCAACTCCAGAAGCTCTTCGCTCAAAACTCCGTCACCAAAGAGATTGGCCAGACCAGCAATGGTCTGCTTCACGGTTCCGATGCGCCGCATCACCTCGGAACGCTGTTGCAGCAGTTGCTTTAACTCTTCGTGAGCCTGACGCACTACTTCCCGCACATGTCCATTCCCGTTGCTGGCAGCCGCTTTGAAACTGGTACTCTCCCGGTTCTCCATAGAGTCTCCCTAGACGGCCCCCGTTCGGGCCGTACCCTCTTCAAGCACACTCTCCCCTAGCGAGCAATACGCAGGAGGTCCAGCTGGTGTTCCCGATATTTTGTCCCAATTTCATCCCAGCACTCGACTTATCGCTCGCAGGCGGTCCTTGTTGCGGTTAGACGAATGAATTGAGACTTGGTTAACAAAGAGGCGTTGGGAAAAAGAGTTTGTTGCCGGAACAGGTGCGCGGCGCGGGTGAGATGAACTCCTGACCCGAAACTACATTCTTATGAACACGACAAAAATGTCTGCGGCACATGCTATGGGAGAAGAACCACCAGCAAGCGGCCGTCAGACTCATATCCGTCGCCGGTCGCGTTCTTCGCCTCCTGCACCGGGTTGGGCGGGAGATAGTATGACAAACTCTTTACCTTGTTGGATTTTTGCAGGCTGCTGCCGATATTGTCGCGCTCGCCGTCCACTTTGGGGTCGATCTTGTGGGTAACATTGCCGTTGCGCTTGTCTTTGGCGAAACCGATATCGTGCGTGCCCGCGCCCACCCATACTTCTTGTCCCTTCCAGGTAAACGGCGCCTTCCAGATGCGGAAATGGTGGCGGCTGGCCACCATGGCGATCGGTTCGGCCATCTCGTAACCGAAATCCTGAGCACGGCCAAACAAGTACAGCGTGCTCATCGGCATCTGCAGGTAGTCTTTGCTTTCGTAAGTCTCCAGCACCGCGTTGAGCACTGCTTTTTTGTTGCCGGTGTCTGCCACATGCCAGCTGGCCGTATCCAGAGCGGCTTGCACGTCTTTCTGCGACCCCACAATCACAAAGTTGACCATGTCGCCGAGATTCTGGAACTGGTCGTTCACGCGGCGCGGCAAGCCGTCAAGGTCTTTACGCAGTTCCGCATCGAGCGGCGCGTCGGAGATCTTAAGCGTGGGCGCTGCCGTGGCCGCTTCTCCGGAACTGCCGCTTGCTGCATTGGACGCACCATTCGCACCGGCTTCCGACTTGCCCATCCCAAACTGTCCCTGCATGAAAATCTGCGCCGCCGTACCCAATTGCGACTTCAACTGTTCGCCCCGAGTCTTGGATTCGGTGGCAGCGCTCGATGATGCTGGATTGGCAGAAGTCGAGGTCGCCGGCGCCGTATTCGACGACGTGAGAGCCTCCCCCTGGGCTGGTGTCGCAGTCGCGGCAAGGGCGCCGGCCGTTCCACCCGCCGCGACCCGGTGGACTTTCACCACGAAGCTCCCCTGGCACGGCGGCGTTCCAGACGCGTTCACGCCCAGAAACAGATGCGACGGCTCTTCAATCTGCAGTTCACTCCCGCTACCGACCAAGAGAGGCGCAGCCCCCTGCGCATGCAAACGAGCGATCAGCGCCCCGGCCGGAGCGGAAGCCAGCGGCAAACCCGATGGCGATCCGCCGCTTGTGCCCTGTGGATCGCATCCCGCACCGCCCACGGCATGGCGGTCCGGAACACCAGACCCCGCTCCGCTGGCCGAGATCTGCAACAAATCTCTAGTCTGCAGGTCCAGTCCCGTGTCGGTCCAAGTCTGCGTGGTCGAGATAGTGTAGGTAAAATCCTGGCCGCTGCTTTGTCCCAGTGCCAGAACCGTCCACGCACAGCCAGCAGCCACCAACAAAACAGCCAGATTTCGCAACATGAGTCACTTCCAGGAGAACGTTAGTGCCTGCGGAACTATCGGCAAGCTCACTATTATCCTCAACTTGGCGGGGAATAGCCAAGTGCTGGCAGTAGTCGTGTATCCCCTGGCACTTTCCCGCGCTGAAACTGCTTCCAATCTGGGATGCCTTGCCTACCTCTCCTCGAAGCCGCCTTCCGGGAAATGCACCCCCAACCCAGCCTGTCCGATGAAGTAACAGTAACCCAACTCATGTCCACGGCAGCCAAACTCGAGCCATCGCCGCCGCTGCGTGTCCTACTAGTGGGCAAACGGGACGAGGATTTCTTTGTCATCCGTGAAATCCTCGACCGCAATCGCCGTGCACTCGCGGCGGAACTTGACCACGCCAGCTCCTTGCAGGAAGCGAAAACGATGTTGGAGCGGGGCGACTACGGCCTGGTTCTGTTCGATCACGACACCGGAGATGCCGGGGCCGTGCAGCTTCTTTCCGAGTTCCTGCATACGGGCGTGAACGTGCCATTCGTCTTACTCACCGAGCATGCGGACGAGAAGGCGTTAGCGGAAATCATCCAGGCTGGCGCGGTCGACAGTATGGAGAGGTCGCAACTCAACGGCGCCAACCTCGTCCGGACTATCCGGTGTTCGGTGAATCTGCATTCCACGCAGCAGCACCGGCAGGCGGCCGAAGAGTCGCTGCGCAAACTTTCCCGCGCCGTCGAGCAGTCGGCCGACATGGTGATGGTGACCGATCTCCGGGGCGTGATTGAATACGTGAACCCGGCGTTCGAGGCCATGACCGGCTACTCCCATCAGGAGATTCTGGGCCAGAATCCTCGCATCCTAAAGTCCGGCGAGCAGGGGCCGGAGGTATACCACGCATTGTGGCAGACCATTCGCGCCGGCAACGTGTATCGCGGCATCCTGGTCAATCGCAAAAGAAACGGCGAATCGTACAGTGTGGAAGAAAGCATCAGCCCAATTCGCGACTCGCAGGGAAATGTCACCCATTTTGTCGCCAACTGCCGCGATATCACCGAACGTTTGCGCCTGGAAGCGCAGCTGGTGCAGGCACAAAAAATGGACGCCATCGGCCGCCTGGCCGGCGGAGTGGCCCACGATTTCAATAACTTGCTGACCATCATCACCAGCTATTCCGAGCTCGCCCTCGACGCTGTGATTCCCGGCACTCCCTTACAAGCCAAAGTGCAAGAGATTCTCTCCGCGGCCCGTCGCGCCGCCGAACTCACCCGGCAATTGCTCGCTTTCAGCCGCAAGCAGCCGCAGGCGCTGCGCGTCGTCGAGTTGAATGCCGTGGCTGGGGGCATCGTCAGAACCCTCGGCCGCCTGATCGGAGAAGACATCGAGCTGAATTTTATTCCCGGCAAGGAATTAGGTCGGGTCCGCCTCGATCCGGTGCAGCTGGAACAGATTCTCATGAACCTGGCGGTCAACTCGCGCGATGCCATGCCGCAAGGTGGACGCTTCACCATTGAAACCTCTGCGGCCAACCTCGACGACGCGTACATCCAGAAAAAGAGCGCAGTCATTCCCATCGGGCACTACGTTCTGTTGACCGTAAGCGACACTGGCGTGGGTACTCCCGCCAAACATCTGCCACATATTTTCGAGCCCTTTTATACTACCAAGCCCACTGGCCACGGCACTGGCCTCGGACTCGCCACGGTTTACGGCATCGTGAAACAGAATCACGGGTTTGTATGGGCCTACAGCGAGGTGGGAATGGGCACGGTGTTCAAGATTTACCTGCCGTGCGCGGACCAACCCGCCGTCACGGCTGCACCGATGAGGAAGAATGCCGAGGTCGCGCTTTTCGGAACAGAAACTATCCTCCTGGTTGAGGACGAGGAAGCCGTGCGCCGCGCCTCAGCGGAATCTCTGAGTCGCTGCGGATACACAGTGCTTGAGGCTAAAGATGGACTGCAGGCCCTAGCGGTGGCGAAAAACAACGCCTCACCCATCCACTTGCTGGTCACCGATGTTGTCATGCCGCGCATGAGTGGAGGTGAGTTGGCTGCAGAAATGGAAAAGCTGGGTCCGGGAACGAAAGTCCTCTTTGTCTCCGGCTATGCCGGCAAAACTGTGCTCGATCACAGAGTGCTGGATCTGGAATCGAATTTCTTGCAGAAACCCTTCACCTTGAGGCAACTGGCCAGCAAGGTGCGTGCGGCGCTCGGCAGCCCGGCCGGCGCGGTCCATGCTGGGATCGCCGCTGACCTTCCACTTGGGCATGCATCGACCTGCAACCCACCCCTTGACCCCTGAACGCAACCTTTCAGCGATCTTGCCAGGAAATCGGCGATCTCCCGGCCAACGTATAATTGCGTGTTTTGCGCTCCGGTTGCGCGGCTTGTGGGAACGGCGGGTTGCTCTTCCATCGACCCGCATCCGGTCCGCGTCATTGAGGTTCACCAGAATTGACAGTCGTATTTCTTTTGCTGCTGGCCGGGTCGCTGGTCTATTCGACTCTGTCGATCGTGGCCGCGCTGCGCTATCTCTCAGAGCGCCCGCCGGCATTGCGTTCCGCCGAGCCGGTCAGCATTCTGAAACCGTTGGCGGGCCTCGACCTCGACCTCGAATCAAACCTGCGAAGCTTCTTTGAGCAGGATTACTCAACTTACGAAATTCTGTTTGCCGTTCGTAGCGCCGATGATCCTGCGGCTGAGGTCGTTGCGAAGCTGCAGCGCGAGTATCCTGAAGTTCCCACGCGTCTGCTGGTTACCGGCGACCCTCCATATCCCAACGCCAAGGTTTTCAGCCTGGACCGCATGATGGCTGTCGCTGCCAACGATCTTCTCTTGATGAGCGACAGCGACATCCGCGTCACCCCCGACCTGTTGCGTACGGTTGCGGCTGAGTTTCAGGATGAGCGCCTTGGCGTGGCGACTTGTCCTTATCGCGCCGTGCCAGGCCGCAGTTTCTGGTCGCATCTGGAAGCCACCGGCATGAACACCGATTTCTGGGCCAACGCGCTGGTGGCCAGGATGATCGAAGGTGTGCGTTTTGCCGTCGGGCCAACCATCGTGGCGCGGCGGCGCGTACTCGAATCACTGGGCGGCTTCAATCGCTTCAAGGATTATCTGGCTGAAGACTTCGTGATGGGCAAGTTTGCCGCCGAGGCCGGTCACGGCGTGATTCTGTCGTCGTATGTCGTGGAGCACCACATCGGAAGTGCGACCTTGCGCCAAAACATCGCCCATCGGCTGCGCTGGGCACGCAGCACGCGCCGTTCCCGCCCGGCTGGATACATCGGTCAGCTCTTCACCATGCCTTTTCCGTTGGCACTGCTGCTCTGTGCCGTCAGCCCGGCCTGGTGGCCGCTGCTTCCGATAACGATCGTGCTGCGGGTTCTGGCCGCTTACACGGTTTCGGCACGCGTGCTGCGAGCGCCAATCGACCTGTTTCTTTTGCCTATGGAGGACGTGGTTGGATCTCTCTTCTGGATCGCGGGCTTTTTTGGCAACACCGTCTCGTGGCGCGGTCGCAGCTATCGGCTTTACGCCGATGGCCGCTTTGAGCTGATTCCTTCCGCCCCGCCGGGCCATTGAGCGACCCCCGCCGGCTATGGCGACAAGCGGATCAGCTTGCCGTTTTTCAGCTGAAAGTGATCTCCCCTCCAGCTCACGGTATCTCCGAAAAGGCTGGAGATCCAGACCAAGACAGCCACGACATCCCGCAGCGGAATCAGCCACGCATCCTTCAAAACTCGCCGGTCCCGCAGCGCGACTCTTCCCACCCCCAGCGCAACCGCGAGGCGAAGCAACATCGTTCCCGCCAGCAGACCCCAAGCCCAGTACGCGCCCCGGCTCGCAATCACGGCCAAAGCCGCCCACATCAGTCCGAAAGTGAACACCAGGCCAATGTAGCCGCCGAGACGCGAGTCGCGCACCCCGCGGGCCCAACGCAGCTGATGGGCAAGAAAACCGCGAAAGTCATAAGCTGGAAGAAACGTCTCCACGACAACTTCTGAAAGCTCTACAGACAGGCCGAGATCAGAAATGCGCTTCCCCAATTCGTAGTCGTCGGCGAGGTGGTCTGCGACTGCGGTAAAGCCCCCGATCTTCTCCAGTTCGGCGCGGCGAAATGCCAGCGTGGAACCGAGCCCAAAATGAATGCCCTCCAGCAGGCGCGCCGCCAGCACTCCCGCGCAAAAGTCCGTGCTGATGCCAAGCGCTTCCAGCCGCGAGGCCAGCGTGGTTGCAGGAACGCCCCGATAAAGGCATGTGACCATGCCCACCCGCGGATCGCGCAGCGGAGCTATCACTCGCCAAAGGTAGTCGGGCTCGACCCGAATGTCGCTGTCGTTCACGATGAGATGGTCATAGCTCGCCGCGCGCAGCATCTGCGCAAGATTGCTGACTTTTACGTTTGCCCCGAGAATCTCTCGGCAGACGACCATCTGAATCCGGCGATCAGGGAACTCGCGCTGCAACTGCCGCACGCTTTCGATCGCGGGATCGTTCGGATCATGCACCCCGAAAATGATTTCGTACTCGGGATAGTCCTGCAGGCAGTGGCGGCGAAAGCTCTGGTAAATTTCGGGGTCAGTGCCTTTGAGCGGTTTGAGAATGGAAACAGGAGGCAAGAATGTGGAACCGACGCTCCTGTCTGCCGCTTTCTGCTCGCGTAGAAAAATGGCAGCGCTCCACAGGCAAACCACGTAGTAGATCGCGCTGGAGATCGTGCCCAGAACCGCGACGACCTCGATAATTCTGGCGATGGTGTGAATCATGCGCGGGGAAGAAAGCTACTCGTAACGCAGCGACTCAATCGGATCCAGGTTCGCGGCCTTCCACGCCGGATAGATGCCGAACACCAGTCCCACTCCCGCAGCGGAGGTGAAGGCGAAGACCGTCCAGAACATCGACAGGTGGGCGGGCAGCGAGGGCCACAACGCAGGAATGATCCAGACAACCATCGCGCCCAGCAGAATCCCAATCACGCCGCCGATTGTGGTCAAAATGATCGCCTCCAACGTGAACTGCAAGAGAATGTCAGGCTTGCGCGCGCCGATGGCTTTTCGAACACCGATCTCGCGGGTTCGTTCGGTCACACTCACCAGCATAACGTTCATCACCCCTACTCCGCCGACGATCAGGCCGACGCTCGAAATCGCGAACATGCCGATGAACAGCGCGCCCGTCAGCTGATTCCAGACATCCGAGATCGAGTCGGAAGTGAATACCGCGAAGTTGTCGGGTTTGTCGAACGCAACCCTCCGTCTGCGCCGCAGCAGTTCCCGAATCTCGTCGATGGCCTTGGGCATATCGTCATGGGACGTAGCCTTAACGCTGATCCAGTGTTGTTTCAACTCCGGATGAAGCGTCTTGAACGTTCGCAGCGGAAAAAAGACACGATTATCGTTCGGGTCCTTGCCCCCGCCGAACACGGACTTGATCTTCTGCACTGTGCCGACCACCTGAAATAATCGTCCTTCGATGTTCACTTCCTTTCCTAGTGGATCCGCGTTCCCGAATAATTCCTTGGTGGTGTCATAGCAAAGAACAACGACGGGGGAGCGATGTTCGTCGTCGACTTCACTGAACCACCGTCCGCTAGCCATCGGCAGATCAAACACATCCTTCACCGAAGGTGTGTCTCCCTCAAGAATGGTGTTCTTGACCCTGCGATCCTGATATTTGACCGCGTAGCTGCCGACGCCCAGTTCGGGGCGGAAGAGACGAATCCCGGCCGAGACCGCCTTGACGTGGGGTAACTCGCGAACCGCCTCCGCGTCCTCGTAAGTGAGTTCTTTGCGAGTTCGCATTTCTTCTGACATTCGCCCGAAGGTGAAGGGCTCCAGATGAAACACGAAAACAATATTCGATCCGATGCTGGCGACCAGATCGCGAACATTGTCGTCGAGTCCGCGTCCGATGGAAGAGACTCCGATCACGACCGCGACCCCGATCACGATGCCGAGCACGGTCAGCGACGACCGCACTTTGTTGCTGCGGATGGTGTCCGTCGCCATCTGCACGATTTCGCGGAATTCGCCTTTTTGCATGATGGGATTCTTCCAAATTCTTCCTACGTTTCGAATCGTAATGCCACGATCGGATCCAGCCGGGCTGCCTTGCGCGCGGGATAGACTCCGAAAAATACTCCCACGCTTGCCGCAACCAGCAATCCCGCTGCCACAGCCCACAGCTTGATGGACGAGGGCATGCCGATGGCCCATGTGACGACCGTGGCTAAACCCGCACCGGACAGCACTCCCAGGGCGCCGCCGATCAGCGCCAAAGTGACAGCTTCAATCAGAAACTGCAGCAACACGTCATCGCGCCGCGCGCCCAGCGCCTTGCGGATGCCGATTTCACGGGTGCGCTCGGTCACTGATACCAGCATGATATTCATGATGACGATGCCGCCGACGATCAGCGAAACCGCAGCGATCCCGATCGTCGCCATGAAGAACGTATTGCTCAGGCCCGACCAGATGCCGAGCAGGCTGGCATTAGTTTCGATTTCGAAGCTGTCATCGTCCCCGGGACGATCGTGGCGATGCGAGCGCAATGCCACCCGGGCCTCGTCCATGGCCTGCTCCAGCGGAACTCCCGTGGCCGTCGCCTTTCCCCATACGTTGATGCTGCTGTTGTGCGACCCGTATTGCTTCAGGTAGTCGGTGATGGGAATCATTGCGTAGTTGTCGGCGCTCTGGCCCAGGGTCTTGCCCTTCTTTTTTCCGACACCGATCACCTGGTAGGTCCAGCCGTCGATGCGAATTTCCTGGCCGATCGGGTCGGTGCCGGGCAGCAGGTGCTCCACGATATCGGTGCCAACCACCGCCACCGCCGAGCGGTCATTCAAGTCCGTGTCGTTCAGCATGCGGCCAGAGGTTAGATCGGTATCGAGGATGGTCGCCATGGACGGTGTGATGCCCTGCAAGGTCGTATCGCTGATCGACTGCTCTCCGTGCTTCACGCGGCCGCTGCCCCGCAGCACCGCGCCCACGTATCCGCAGTGTCGGCAGGAGTCCAGCACAGCCTGATAGTCCTCCAGGACCAGGTTCTTCCGCTTCTCGGCCGCCAGAAAGTGGTCGACATTGGTCTCCACGGGAGACATCTTGGAGACGATAAAAACGTCGGCGCCCAGATTGAAAATCTTCTGCGCCACGTAGTCGTTGATCCCGGAGACAAAGGTCACCACTGCAATCACGGCAGCCACGCCGATGACCACGCCGAGCAGCGTCAGCACGGAGCGCAGCTTGTTCGCCCACAGCGATTGCAGCGCGATGCGAATGGCTTCGGCGATGTTCATGATTCTTCCGGCGTCCGGCTTCCGGCACCCGGTTCCGCGCGTTAACACTCTCTTGCGGGACTAAGTCTATCAGCCCCCTCCTCTATATGGAGCCACGATCCGGAAGCCGGACGCCCGATGCCGGACGCCGTTCCAAATCCGCATCGCATATAATGATCCTGTAGGCAGCTGGACCGGACGGTCGCTTCCCGCCTCTTCGGATGCGGGGAGAGGAAAGTCCGAACTCCGCAGAGCAGTGTGCCGGATAACGTCCGGGAGGGTGGGTTCAAGCCCATTCGACGGCTAGTGCCACAGAAAACATACCGCCCGCAAGGGTAAGGGTGAAAAGGTGCGGTAAGAGCGCACCGCCGTCGCAGCAATGCGGCGGGCAGGGCAAACCCCACACGGAGCAAGACCAAATAGGGAGGGAGCGCGGAACTTCGGTTCCGGGCACGTGCCGGCTCGGCGCGTCCAACCTCCGGGTAGGTCGCTAGAGCCGCGCAGCAATGTGCGGCCCAGAGGAATGGCCGTCCCGCTGGAGCAATCCGGCGGACAGAATTCGGCTTACAGGTCCGGCTGCCACATTATCTCGATTGCGGTCCAAAATCGGGAACGTCTCGTCTCGTCAAGCTTCCATCCTCTGCCGTTAAGACCGGGTTGCTAACCTTTCCTTGGTGACACCCGTCATCTCGCCCGACCTTAGATATTCTTCCACGGCGTCCCGGTACATACAGTGGCGCTGGGCAGCCAGAATCTTTTCCTGGTTATTCACGATGACATTCAGGGTCTCTTGATTCTTCTTGATTTCCTCCTGACCCTTCAGGATCAAGGCTTGGTTTTGAAGAATCTTCTTTTGATTAGCGAGCACTGCTTCTGTTTCTGAGAGGACTGCCGTTGGCGACATGATGAAACCTCCGGATAAATTCTGGACTCGAACAAACGCTACTCCCGAGCCCAACAGGCTGTACAACCACGAGTTTGTGATCCCCGGAGCGCCGCAGTCAACCGCTCGTGTTCTGTCGGCTTCTCCGCGCTCCAGGGATCCAATGACTACCGGCCAACACCGGCGATCTTTCTCTCGTCCTCAGGCTCTTTGGCTGTGGGGACTTGCGCCAATGCTGCTGTCAAAGCCAGTCCCTCAGCGTTGGCAATGGCGCGCGCGGCCACTGGTTTCAGCCAGAACAATGCCATGAAGGCAGCGATGATGTCGCAAGCGATCATGACGTAGAACACCGGGATCCAGGAGCCAGTCCTCAGCATCACGTACGCAGCCACAGGTGCGGCAAAGAGGGCTGCCGTACCTTTGGCGGTGTAAACGATGCCGTAGTTCGTGGTGGCCCAGGTCCTGCCGTACAGGTCTGCCGTCAGCGAGGGGAACAGCGAGAAAATCTCGCCCCACGCGAAGAACACGAGACTGGACAACAGAACGAACATCACAGGTCTGCTGATAGTCTGCAACCATGCAAATACCGCAATCCCTTCGATCAGGAAAGCGGTGAACATGGCGTTCTCCCGGCCAATGTGGTCGGAGATCCAGCCCCACAGGGGACGGGTCACGCCATTTACGATGCGGTTCAACTGGATCGCCAAAATTGCCGCCGACAGGCCCCAGGCAATGATGACCTTGTCCACGTGGTAGAAGCCGGCAATCTCCTTCAGTTGCGAAGTGACAACCAGGCCGCCGAACGCCACCAGTGTCATCATGACGTAGATGAGGTAGAAAGATGGCTGCTTCACCATCTCCGTCCAGGTCATGTCCTTCTTGGTTTGATGGAGCCGGGCGACAGGTTTCCACGCTTTGGGCAGCCAGCCTTTCGGTGGGGCCACAATAAACATGGCGGCAACGGTCACGATGATGCCCTGCACGAAGCCCCAAAAGATGAACGCGTGCTGATAACCGGAAGCATGGATCATTTTCTCGATCGGAGCGACGGTGACCGCGGTGCCGATGCCATAGGCGCCGGACACAATGCCCGCGCACAGCCCGCGGTGATCGGGAAACCATTTCAGCACGTTGCCAGTGCAGCCGCCGTAAACGGCGCCCGCGCCAATTCCACCGATCGCGTACCAGATGTAGAGTCCGGTGGTCGTGTAGGAGTAGCCGGAGCCAATCCAGCCAGCGCCCACGAGCAAGCCACCGATCCCGATGACGAGCCGCGGCCCGAGACGATCGATCAGGTAGCCTTCGAATGGGACCAGCCAGGTTTCACAAAAGATGAATGCGGCAAATGCGATTTGCACCGCGGCCAAAGTCGCGTGCAGGTTTGAGGTTAACGGTTTCGTGAAAAGCGTCCAGGCATATTGCAGGTTGGCGATGGCCATCATCGCGATTATGCTGGCGCACATTTGAACCCAGCGGTTGACGATCTTGGGTTCGGGATGAACTAGGGAGGTCACATTCGTGGCCATAGGCACGCTCCTGGAAAATTGTCAGAATTTGTCGTTTCTTATCGCTCGGGCACTCCTTGCCGGAAAGCATCCGGGAATTGAAAAACCCGCCCCCTTTGAAAGGGGCGGGCGGGTTATTCAGTTTCGATGTCTTTCTGGAGCGGAATGATTCCCGGCACCAGCCACTTGTTCCACATGTCATCGATCTTGCTCTGGAAGTATTCGATATCTTCTTCGATAAAGTGCGCGAACCTTCCCTGCTTGAGCAAGTAATCACGAACCGGCAGGCGCTTGAATCTGCCGCTGGCAATTTGCTCGGTCTTGCCATACAGCTTCAGCTTGCCGTTTTCGACCTCGTACAGAGGCCAAATGCCGGTGTTCACAGCCAGTTCGCCAAGTTCGAAGGACAGGACAGGATCAAAGTCCCAGCCCTTCGGGCAGGGGTTCAGGCAGTGAATAAATGTAGGACCACCGATGGACAGCGCCTTGCGAACGTTGTTCATCGCCTGCAGCGGGTAGGAGGTAGAAATGGTTCCTACATACTTAACAGTGGGATGGCCAACCATCATTAACGGCGCCATGTTCTTTTTCCAGCGGTGATTCATGATGCGCTTCACTTTTCCTGGCGTGCTGAACGAGGTGTTGACGCCATACGGCGACGTCCCGGAAATCTGGA
>Ga0116217_10000135_pt1 | contig 83531 bp, 43 predicted proteins | sample Sb_taG_6_FD_89697 | JGI IMG/M metagenome (GOLD analysis project Ga0116217, IMG submission 89697) | Peat soil microbial communities from Weissenstadt, Germany - Sb_50d_4_PS metaG | ecosystem: Environmental > Terrestrial > Soil > Wetlands > Peat | place: Germany: Weissenstadt | collected 2010-09-21
GCTGACAGCTTTCCGCGTTTCCCGTAGGCTCGCGCACTTCAGTACCGCGCGGAACGCCAGTGGGCTTAACTGCCGGGTTCGGAATGGGACCGGGTGTTTCCCCACCGCTTTGGCCGTCAGCCGCCGCGCCGACAGAGACGCGGTATTTAACGTTGGACCCGACCGGCCGCCCGGGGCGGTGATCCCCGCGGGTTCGGAGTAGCTTCAAGTTGAGCGGGTCGTTGGCCCCCGCGAAAGGGGCGCTGGGTTGACTTCCAGGGAACCACCTCAGATACCCGAATATCGGCTGATCCTTGACGTCGACTTCAACGGCGGCCGTTGGGCGGGCTCGGTCGAATTCGATGGCCCCCGTACGCGACAGAACCTGACCCTGGACGCCGACGGCCTCGAGATCGAATCGGTCCGGGAGGGAACTCGCGATGTCCCGTTCGAGCGGGACCTCCCCGGGGCCCGGCTGATCCTCTCCGAGATCGGGGGAGCGCGCGATTCGATCGCGATCCGTTTCTCCGGCCGGGTCCAGGAGGGCCAGCTCATCGGGATGTACCGGGCCGGTCGCGGAGAAGCCGCGGTCCTGACGACCCAGTGCGAGCCGATCGGGGCCCGACGGATCTTCCCGTGCCTCGACCGTCCCGACCGGAAGTCACGCATTCGGCTGACGGTGCGCGCCCGATCGGACCTCGAAGTGATCTCGAACACTCCGACCGAGTCGACCCGGGACGCGGGCCCGGTCCGGGAATGGTCGTTTTCCGCGACCCCTCCGATGGCCCCCTACCTCTTCTACCTCGGCGTCGGACGATTCGACCACCAGGAGGACCGGACCGGTCGGGTGGCGGTCCGGGTCTTGGCCCCGCCCGGACGAGGGGCGGCGTGCACGTTCGCGCTCGCCGCGGCGCGCCAGATCCTGGAGGCGTACGAGGAGTACTATCGCATCCCCTACCCCCTTCCCAAGCTCGACCTCATCGCCGTGGCCGAGCACGCGTTCGGCGCGATGGAGAACTGGGGCGCCATCTCCTTTCGGGACATGCGGCTCCTCGTGGACGCCTCGGCGGGCTCGTTCGCCCGACGAGACGTCTTCGAGACGATCGCCCACGAGATCGCGCACCAGTGGTTCGGGAACCTCGTCACCATGGTCTCCTGGGACGACGTCTGGCTCAACGAGAGCTTCGCCGCCCTGATGGAGACGCGGATCACCGGACGCCTTCGACCCGAGTTCGACAGCACGACCGACTTCTACCTCCGGGCCGCCGGCGCGATGGCCGCGCTGGACGGCGATTCGCTCCCGTCCACGCACCCGGTGCGCGCCCACGTCGACCGACCGGATGAGATCAGCCAGATCTTCGACGAGATCAGCTACGGGAAGGGCTCGACGATCCTCGGCATGCTCGAGGCCTACCTCGGGGAGGACCGGTTCCGGGCCGGCGTCACCGACTACCTGGAGCGGTACCGGTACTCGAACGCCCGGACCGAGGATCTCTGGGACGCCTTCGCCCGGGCGAGCCAGGAACCGATCGCCACGATGATCGCCCCGTGGATCGACCGGCCGGGCCACCCGGTCGTGACGGTCCGCTTGGACGGAGCCGCCCTCGTGCTCGACCAGCGCCGTTTCTCCCTGCTCGGAGCACGGGTCGAGGAGCCGCCGTGGCCGATCCCTCTCGTGATGGACGTGGACGGACATCGTCAGCGCCTCCTGTTCACGACCCGGGAGACCCGCGTCCCCGTTCCGCCCAGTGCCACGGTGCACCTGAACCCCGGCGCGGTCGGGTTCTACCGGGTGCTCTACGACCGGGAGCTCTACGACCGATTGCTGATCGCCTTGCCGCGCCGGTCCCCGACCGACCGGTGGAGCGTCGTCGAGGACCTGAGCTCCTTCCTCTTCGCGGGGGACACCGACTGGACGAACTACGTCCGGTTCGTCCGCGGGGTCGGGGCCACGACCGACCGGCTCGTCGTCGACTCGTTCGTGGGCACGCTCACCAGCCTCGCCGCGTTGCTCCCGTCCGTGACGCCATTGCAGGAGGAGGCGCGAGGGTACCTGGCCGACCGGCTCGATGCCATCGGGGTCGAGCGACGAGCGGAGGAGCCACCCTCCCACGGGATCCTTAGGGAGCGACTCGCGTTCGGACGGGTGCGGCTCGATCCCTCGTTCGCCCGCGACCTGTCGGAGAGGTTCGCCGAATGGGGACGGCTCGACCCGGACCTCCGGGCGGCGGTCGCGGTGGCCCGCGCGCGCACCGAGGGGACGTCCGGATGGAACGAGATCCGCCGGGCCCTCGCACGTCCCCTCCCCGAGGCCGAAGCCATCCAGCTCGAGCGCGCCCTCGCGTGGAGCAGCGAGGTCTCGCTCGTCGAGCGCACGCTCGACCAGACGCTCTCCGGGGAGATCAACCGGGGCCACGCGGTCGCCGTGATCGGTCAGGCCGCGCAGAACCCCGTCGCGCGGTCGCTCGTCTGGCCGTGGATGACCCGCCACGTGGAAGAGTTGGGCGGCCTCTTCCGCGGTTCCGGTTTCCTCTCCTCCCTCCTCGAATCCACGACGCCCCTGCTCGGGTTGGGACGGGCCGACGAGCTGCGCGCCTTCTACCGCGAGCATCCCCTGGCGGAGGGGAGCCGGGGCCTCGCCAAGGGACTGGACCGGCTCAATGTCCTCGAACGACTCAAGCCGCGAGCCGAGAACTTCCGCAGCTGACGGTGGGGCCGAGACGGGCCGGGTCCCGAGGCGACCTCGTGCCGGCGTTCACGGGGGAGGCGGGGCGGGCGGGCGTGGTCGCTTCTCGTCCGCCGACCAGATGTACCACGTTCCCCGGGCCTGGCTGAGCCGCTGCCCTCCCCCGTCCACGAGCTCGCCCTCCGCGAACGCGATGTGGCGGCCCCGCCGAAGGACGTCCCCCCGGGCGGTCAACGTCGCGCCCTCCCGCGCCGCTCGGAGGAACTCCACGTAGAGCGACGTGGTGGCCGTGGTCTCTCCCGGAGCGAGCAGCGAGACGACGGACCCGCCCATCGCCGTGTCGAGGATCGTGGCGTACACGCCGCCGTGCACGACCCCGTTGATGTTCAGGTGGCGGTGCTCCACCCGGCCGGTGACGACCACGACGCCGCGCGTGCTCGCCCCCACGTCGATCTTGAAGCCGACCTCGTGGTGGAAGCCCCCCATACGGGCGGCGTGGGCGAGATCCGGGAGCGGAACGAGCGGGTGGGGTTCCCCGGGAGGGGGACGTCGGGCCATGGGTCGCCGGAACGGCCGGCGCGGATAAGTACTGTGCGCGGTCGTACCGGCCGTGCCGACCGCGACCTCCCGAGCCCGCTCGGCGACCTTCGAGGCGCCTCCGAACATCGCCCTGGTCAAGTACTGGGGCGTCCGCGACCGCACCCGCGCGCTCCCGTTCAACAGCTCGTTGTCCGTGACCCTCGACCGGCTCCGCTCCCGCACCACGGTCCGTTTCGACCCGGCCCTCGCCGAGAATCGGGTCGTCCTGAACGGGGCGCCCGCCGGGGCGGGACCCCGGGACGGGGTCGTCCGGTTCCTGGACCGCGTCCGGTCGCTCGCCGGGCGGACCGAGCCCGCCGACGTGGAGAGCGACAACAACTTTCCGACCGCGAGCGGCATGGCGTCGAGCGCGTCGGGCTTCGCGGCGCTGGCGGCCGCCGCGAGCCGGGCGGCTGGCCTCCGACTCTCCCCGCGGGCGCTCTCCCAGCTCGCCCGGTTCGGCTCGGGGAGCGCCTCCCGCTCGATCTTCGGCGGATTCGTGGAGTGGCGCGCCGGCGTGCGGGCGGACGGGCGTGATTGCTACGCCCGCCCCCTCTTTGGCCCGGATCACTGGCCGGAGCTGGTCGACGTGGTCGTCCTCGTCCGCGACGCCCGCACGAAGGAGGTCCGCTCGCAGGACGCGATGCAGCTCACCGTGGCGACCAGCCCGGAGTACCGGCGCCGCTTGGGGGAGGTCCCGCGGCGCTTGGAGGGCATCCACCGTGCCATCGGACGGCGCGACCCCGGCCGCCTGTTCCCGCTCATCATGGAAGAGTGCGACAGCTTCCGCTCGGTCTGCGAGACGACCCGCCCGAGCCTGGACTACCTTTCCGCGACCTCCCGGGCGGTGCTGGGCGAGGTCCGGTCCTTCAATTCCGAGGGCGGGGCGCCGCGCGCGGGCTACACCCACGACGCGGGCGCGCACGTCCACGTCTTCACCCTCCGTCGGCACGCGCGGGGCCTTGGGGCTCGGCTCGAGCGGGTCCCGGGCGTCCTATCGACCACCGTGCTCCGCCCCGGGCCCGGGGTTCGGGAGATCCCCGCTAGGCAAGCGGCCCGGCCGGTCTCCGGCTGAGCGCCGCCGCCGATGAGGCGGGGCACCTCACCTTCCCCGCCCTTTGGGTCAGCGTGGGGACTCGAGGGCAGGGGTCTCGGGTACCACTTCCCCGACAACCGGGCTCGCGCTGGGGGCCGGCTTCGCGGGCGGGCGTCGGCGCGTCAGCGCCCGGCCCTCGAGGATCCCGATCGCGGCGAGGACGACCACGATGAGGATGATCGCGAGGTAGTCGTTCATGGAGATGGACGAGGTCCCGGAGGCCGTCGTGGGGGCGTTCTGGACGTACGTCGCGGTCTCCGTGACCGGCCCGGTCGGGTCGATCGTCTCGGTCGCGTTCGGCCCGGTGTAGCTCCCGACGCCCGACCCCTCCCAGCCCGCGAAGCTCCATCCCGCCGCCGCCCCGCTGGCGGTCAAGGGCACGGCCGTACCGGCGGCGAACCAGCCTCCCGGGGAGGCGGAACCGCTACCGGAGGTGGAGACCGAGACCAGGACCTGCTCCGCGAAGGAGACGGTGGCCGAGATGTTCGACGTGATCGGTATGGAGGCGTTCTCGACCAGGCTCGGCACGAACCGGATCCCCGAGGTCAGGTAGACGTAGGGAACGTTCAGCGTGTAGGTGCCGTTCAATCCCGCGGCCGTAAGGCTCGCCGTGGCACCGCCGCCGCCGCTCGTGCCGCTGAGCGTGAACTGCCACGCCGCGCCCGAGGGGAGGCCGCTCTCCTTGAGGGTGTAGGTGAAGGTCGCCGGCACCGTCGGCGGGGCCGCGACGAACCGGGCGACCAGCGCGACCGACCCGGTCAGGGCGACCTGGACCGTGGTGAGGTTCCCGAGCGAGGTCGACGGACCGCCGTCGATCGAGCCGACCCACTGCTCCAGCAGGAACCCCTTGGCGGGGCTGGCGGTGATCGAGAGCGTCGTGTTCGCCGTCTCCCAGTAGGCGCCGGGGCCGAGCGAGAGCGATCCGGAGCCGACGACGGCCGTCGTGACGTAGTACTGGGTCAGGAAGACGGGAAGCACGGTCACGTTCGCGCTCACCGAGAGCGTGCTGCCCGAGAGTCCGGCGGTCGCCGTGACCGAGCTGAGCACGAACCGGGTGATCGCGGCGCCGCTGATCGTCACGTCGGGGAAGGCGACGGGGTACGTCCCCGTCGCGAGCCCGCGGATCGTCAGCGTCCCCGAGCCGGTATAGGTGGTGTTGCCCAGCGTCATCGAGTACGTCTGGCCAACCGGCAACCCGGCGGGCACGACGTGGACCGTCCATACCGGCGCGGCCTGCTTCACGAAGGTCGCGAGTTCCGTGACCGGACCGCCGGGGGCGATGACGACCTGGGTCAACGTCGCCTGGGCGGCGTTGGTCGACCCGATCCCGGATCCCGTCCAGCCCAAGAAGCTGTAGCCGGCGCTGGGCGTGGCCCGGAGCGTGACCGTGCTGCCCTTGTCGACCCACTGGCTCGTCGGGGAGGCGGAGCCGCCCGGGCCCGCGCTCACCTGGACGTAGTAGGAGGCGGCGTAGTCGATCTTGAGCGAGACCGGCCCTCCGAACAGCACCGAGAGCGGGGCGAGGCCGCTCTGGTTGGAGTCGTTCAAAAGCGCCACCTGAGCGTAGATCGCGACGGGGGTGTAGCGGATCCCGCCGGTCGTGATCACGGGGGAGGCGTTCACGACGTAGTTCCCGCCGGGCACGTTCACGGTGAGGCCCGAAGCCGGCGCGCTCAAGGAGAGGTTCGTCCCACCCGTCGAGAGGTCTTCGAGGGAGAGGTTGCCGTAGAGATGCGACGGCAGCCCGACGGTGGAGACGGAGACCGGCACGTTGATCGACGTGAGATTCGCGAGCGTGTACGTGACGTCGATGGGGAACGATAGGGGAACGAGGACCATCGAGGGGGCGCTGGACTGGGCTTCCCAGACCTGGTCGGGGTTCACGGCGGGGACGTTCCACGGCTCGACGCCGAGGAAGCCAACCGGTGCGTCGTTGAAGGCGATCGGGTTCGGCGCGACGGAGACGTTGTTCGAGTCCAGACCGGACGGGTTCGTGAACGTGACGCCCCATCCCACGCCGGCCGGCAGGCCGGCCTCATCGACCGTCACGGGCCCGGAGTAGTTGCCGCAGCCGTACGGATAGAGGTAGACTTGGGCTCCGTTGTACCACTCGGTTTCCGCCGAGCAGGCACCGGTGATGACGAAGCTCGCGGTCTCGACGACGGGTCCTTGCGGGGTGAACGTGAAGTTCTCCGCGTTGGTCGACACCGACCCGGGGCCGGACCCACCCCACCCGAGCAGGGTGAGGTTGTAGATCGTATCGATGCAGTCCGTGTAGTAGCCCGGATACGTCCAGCAGGGGTAGATGGAGGGGTACCCCGGGATCGTGGCGAGCCCCAGCGAGATCGAGTGACCGAGGAGCGTCCAGGTCGTCCCGCCGGGCACGCCGGTCGTGAAGTAGATCGAGTAGCAGCCCACGTAGAAGTTCTCGTTGGCCGTGCAGCCGGGATAGAAGGTGGGGCACGCCGACTCTCCGAAGGTGCATCCCGCGCCCGTCAGGATGGGGACGGTGTAGCCGATGGTCACGGGGACGTACTCGAGGAAGCGGGCCGTCACGGTGGTGGGCCCGGAGAGCGTTACCGGCGAGTTGGGGGTCGTGATCGAGACCTGGGTGATGTAGTGGGCGGCCGTGAGGTTCACGTTCGGGATCGAGTAGAATACCGGTTCCCCGGTGGGGACACCGCTGACCGAGAGCGTCGTGGTGCCGTTGCCGCTGCGCACGTTCCCCATCACCGAGATGGTCCAGTTCACGTCGGACGGCAACGCGGTCGTGCTGAACGAGAGGGTCGTACCCGCCCCGGTGTAGAGCGAGGAGACCTCGATCTGGGCCACGGGCCCCGCCGAGAAGGGATACGGGCCGCACGGAGTGGCGCTCCAGGCGGGGCAGCTGTCCGAGACCCAGTAGAACTGGGGCTGGCCCATCTCCACGGCGACCGCGCCGGTCGCGCCGTTCCACCCGTAGGCGTCGGGCGTGTACGCGTTCGAGACCACGTTGGCGGGGATCGTGAAGGTCGTGCCGTTGTCCGAGGTCGAGAAGACGACCTCGGTCTCGGCCCCGCACGTCGTCCCGACGCACGCGTTGCCGTTGTAGAAGCCCGCCTCGAGGTCGACCTGGCCGGACGGTTCGACCGCCATGGCGAGGCTGGTGACCGAGTCCGTCGCGTTGGCGGCGGAGGTCCACGGGCTGACGTAATCCGGGTCGAATACAGTGGTCCGGATGTTGCCGGGCGTGAAGCTCGAGCCGTTGTCGAACGACGTGTAGAAGTACAGTCCGCCCACCTCGCACTGGTCGGTGGAATAGAAGCAATTGGACGATCCGCCCGCGATGCGTCCCCCGGTGAACGCGAGGTACAGGGTGTCGTTGGGTGCGTAGTAGGCCAGCTGGGGGATTGGGGTCTGGAACGGTCCGAACGAAGTCGGGTTCACGGCGGGGGCCCACGCCGGCGAGTCGAGGGCGATCTGGTAGGCGACCTCGGTGTAGGAGAAGAGCGTCCCGTTCGATGTCGAGGCCGCGAGCCAGACGTTCCCGGTGTAGACTCCGTTCCCGTAGTAGTTGCAGCCGTCATCGCCGCAGAAGAAATAATTGTAGCTGATGTTGCTGACGTAGGCGATGAAGACCTCCCCGGCGGGGTCGACCATGATCTGGGGATTGATCGAGTCGAACGCCCCATATCCGGTGCTGATCGGGATGGTCGGGCTCCACGTCGCGCCTCCGGTGGAGGAGGTCAGATAACCGATCGAACCGGCGGAATCGAACGTGGTGAGCGACATCCAGGTGAGGTAGATCGTGTTGCCGATCGCCGTGACGGACGGGTGGGCGGGGGTGAACTGGAGCCCGGGCGGCGCCGACGCCGGGTTCGAGATGTTGAGCACCTCGGTGGGCGTCCAAGCCGTGCCGTTGTCGTAGCTCTCGGTCAGGACGAGCCGGGACTCGACCGGGGGCCAGGAGTACGGCGTCAGCGGGGGGAGCGCCCCCGCGGTGAGATTGTACTCCACGTAGACGAGGACGAGCGTGCCGTTTCCGAGCGACGTGAGCGAGGGCTCCCATGCGTCCGGATATCCCGCGCCCCGGGCCGAGCATTGCGAGTTACCGAGGTACTGGATGGGCGACCAGGTCTGGCCCCCGTCGGCGGAGGTCAAGAAGGCAATGTTGGAGACACTGTACGGTCGGAGCGTGGCACACGGGCTCCGGTCCGTCAACGAGGTGTACGCGACGGCGAGCAGGCCCGTACGGGTGGTGTTCAGCGTGACGTCGTTGGAGACGTTGTAGCAACTCCCCGCGATGCAGGTGGCATTCGCGAGGGAGGGATTGGGCAGCGGGGTCGCGTTGTAGAACGTGCCGGGACCGCTCGAGACCGACTGGGTTCCGTTCGGGATGCCGATCGGCTGCGCCGCCGGCGGATGTGCGAGCGGGAGGGCGGACGCGGCGGCCGCGAGGACGGGCGTGGAGCTGATCCCCGACCCGGCTGCGTGGGTGGCCGTCACTCCGCTCCCCATGGGGCCAAGGGCGAACACACCGGCAAGCGCGACGACGGCGAGCCATCGTGCCCAATGGGGGCGGTGCGAGCGGACGATCACGGCGACCCTCCCTTGGGCGGTGGGCTGGTCGCACGGAGGTTGCCCTGCGGCCGCGAGCCGGTCGGAGCGCCCCGGTTCCCGAGCCAGGTGACCACGGCTCCGACCGCGATCCCCACGACGAGGGCGGCTACCCCCAACCCGATCCAGGTGGCGGGGTTCGACCAGATCGACGCCGCCGCCGCCCCGACGATGCTCGAGTGGAAGGTGGCGACCTCGGTGATGGGACCCGTGACGATGACCGAGGCAGTCGCGTTGCTGCCGGTGTAGCTACCGGTTCCGCTGCCCACCCACGAAGCGAACGAGTCCGAGGCGTTCGCGGTGGCGACCAGGTAGAGGACGCTGCCGGACGCATACCATTCGGATCCCGGGCTCACGGTTCCTCCGACGGAGGCCGAGACCCCCACGAAGTAGTACGGGTCGTACCCGACCGTGAGCGTCGTGTTGCTCTTCACGGTCAGGGCGACCGGGTCCGAGGAGGTGGACCGGTACTGGACGAGCCCGCTCGGGGCCGTCGCGGTGTTGACCTGCATCGCGTAGGTGGTGGCGGTGACGTCCGAGATGACGAGGGTCGAGGCGGTTGTCGAGTAGCCGACCCCGCCCAGCGTCACGCCCCAGCTCGTGCCGGCGGCGAGGGGCGTGCTCAGCGAGAACGTGACCGTGTACGTCAGCGTCGGCGCGACGACCACCTGGGTGAACAGGGCCACCTCGCCGATCGGTCCGTTGGCGGTGACGTCGTAGGTAGCGTTCGGTCCCGTGTAGGAGCCGCTCCCGGTCCCCTGCCATCCCGAGAAGGCCCAGCCGGGATAGGCGGTGGCCGTGATCTCGACGGAAGAACCCTGGACCGCCCAGACCGAGGTTCCGGTCGGGGCCTTGTTGTAGGTCGACGAGACAGTCCCCTCTCCGGTCAGCGTCAGGCTGACCTGTTCCTCAGGGACGTAGACGACATCGACGGGAGCGGTCAGCGTGCCGTTCGCGCCCACCACGCCCGGGTACAGCACCGGCACGTAGCGGGTCAGACTCGTCCCGTTGGCGTACGCGGTCGGCACCGTCAGGTTGTAGTGTCCCTGGATGCCCGAGGTCCAGGAGTTGAGCCCGGACACGGTCATGCTCGGAACGTCAGAGGAGTATCCGATCCCGTTGAGGTCGACCGTCCACCAGGCTCCCGTGGGGACGCCGCTCTCCACGAACGTGAGGTTGAAGCGGGCGCCCGGGAGCGGCAGGTAGCTCGCGGTCTCCACGATCGGGCCGGAGACCGTGATCGGCTCCGAGGAGGAGGTCCCGTTGTACGACCCGGCGCCGGTACCGGTCCAGCCGGCGAAGGCGTAGCCGGAAGAGGGGGTCTCGGACAGCGTGAGCTGCGTTCCCGCCGCCCAGAACTGCTTCTCCGAGGACTGCAGCGAGCCGTGGTTCACGCTCACGAGCCCGCCGGCGGAGGCGGCGACGAGCACTTCGTAGGCCGGAGTGTAGCCGATCGTGTAGGTGGAGCCCGGGAGGACGGACACGTTGCCGGAACGGGTCGTCGGTACGTAGCCCGCGGTCCCGCTCGGGGCCACGGCGTTCCCGGCCGACCAGGCGAACGTGCCGGGCCGTGTCGTGAGGTTGATCCACGGGGTGTGCGACGTGTAGGTCGTACCGTTGAACGTGAGCGACCAGGTGGTCCCCGCGGCGATGGCCGGCGCGTGGAACGTGACGACCCCGGCCGGCGCGGAGACGTTCACGGACGCGTCGAAGGCGAGCGTGACGCTCGTGTCGAGGGGCGGGACGAAGGGATTCGGTCCCACCGGCGCACCGAAGTACTCCCAACCCGGCGCCGTGGCGTTGGTCGCCCAGACGTTCGAGACGGTGTAGGCTCCCGGTGCCACATCGGTCACGACGGACGGTGAGGCGGGGGTCCCGCTCAATACCGAGCCGTTGAAGGTGGCGTGGAACGTCGAGCCCGAAGGCAGACCCGTGGACGCGAACGTCACGTTCGAGGCCAGGTCCTCCGGAGCATCGCCGAGCCAGATCGTCTCCTGGATCGGTCCGTTCGTGGCGATCTCGCCCGACCCGAGGACGTAGTAGTAGTACTCGCAGTAATTGCCGATGTAGTAGCCGCAGACGAGGGTCTCGCCGATGGGCCCCGTGTAGGAGCCCACCCCGGTACCGGTGACGTACACCGCGGGCAGGCCCGCAAACTCGTAGTCCTGGATCGCGAGCGTGATGACGGCGCCGAGAGGGAAGTACCACGGGCTCGTCCAGTTGCAGAGGTACCCGATGCAGTCCTGGTAACTGAACCCAAGCGAGGTATCGTAGAAGACCTCGTTCTCGATGGTCAGGTGGCACACGGGCGTGCAGATGAAGTACTCATAGACGTCCCAGTAGGCGTCGATGAACTGGTAGTTCGGCACGGACACGACATCGACATTGAGCTCGAAGTCGCCGTTCAACCACCAGTACCCGAGGTTGCCGGGGAAGAAGTTGAACTCCATCCCCACCCAGACGGAGAACGAGAACGTGTAGGTCTGGTTGTAGTAGAAGCTCGTGGTCGTCGCGTTGAAGTACGTCTGGACGATCGTCCACTCCCCGGTCGGGTTGTAGTAGGCTCCCACCAGCATCGTCGCGCCGAGAGGGATGTTCATGAGGATGACCGAGGGGTCGGTAAGCGGGTAGCTGACACCGTTGATGTAGAAGATCCACGGGGTGCCGGCGGGCAGTCCGAGCGCGGTGAAGTTGACCACGACCGTGTTGGCCGCACCGGCGATCGCGAGCGAGGCCACCGCGAGCGACGTCGGGAACGTCGAGTTGACGTAGTAGTACGTGGGCGAGGAGGATACGGTGGTGGTGGGGGAACCGGGTAGGGCGAACGCGACCCAGGGGTTTCCCGCCGGGTTGAACGCCACGCTGGAGGAGTATCCCGAGAAGGACGTGCGGGTGGTGTTCACGCTCCCGCCGGTGGCGGAGAACGATTGGACGTCGATGATGGTCGGCTCGTTCCACGTGAGGGTCGGGCCGGCCGCACCGGTCACTATCCACTGGGAAAGGGAGTTGGCGAGCCCGAAGTAGCCGGAGGACTCGTTCGCCTGGAGGTACGTGAGGAACACGCCCTGTGACGACACGCCGAGGCCGGGGTTGAAGGACCGGACGGCCGTCGCGCCCACCGGCGCCACGACCGCGTCCGGTGTCCACGACGTGCCGCCGTTCGACGAGACCGCGGCAAAGACCCCCGTATGGTTATAGTTCAGGGCGTTCGCGCCGAGCCCTTGGTCGTAAGTGGCGACGTACGCCACGTAGAGGTCGCTCCCCGTGGGGTCGAACGCGATCGCCGTTTGGGGCGTCGACTCGAAGAAAAAGGGCAGGCATCCGCCCGTATAGCAGGTCGACTCTCCGGCGCCGCTCGCCACCACGGACGGGGTACCCCAGGTCGCTCCGTGGTCGGTCGAGGTCGTCACCACGATCGAGTCGGACCAGGTTCCGCACCCGGTAAGGTTCAGGTACGTGCACGTCCGGTCGGTCGCGTAGGCGACCGCGACCGTCCCGCTCGCGCTCACGGCGATGGACGGGGACATCGCGTTGTACCCCTGGCTCGCCCCGAGCCCGGGGAGGGTCACCGGGGAGGACCAGGTGAGGCCGCCGTTGGTCGACGCGATGAGCTCAAGGGAGATCGGCAGGACACCGCCGCCGATCGGAGAGGTCGAGTTCGAGATGTTCTCGTAGACGATGTAGATCGAGGACCCGAGGGCCGCCATTTCCGGGCGGGCGAGGTTGCCGGAGGGGTCGATCGTCTGGACGGCGGAGAAGTTGGTGCCGTTGTTCGAGGAGTTCACGAAGGCGAGGGCGTCCCCGGCCCGGTTCCCGTAATTGACCGAGGTGTTGGAGAAGTTCTCCTCGATGAACGCGCCGTAGACATTCGGTCCGCTGACCGCGAACGAGGGCTCGATCGAGTTCCAGTACGCGCACGAGGTGTCGTTGGCGATCAGGGCCGCCGGTCCGAAGCTCGTCCCGTTGTTGGTCGAGACCGAGAAGCCGACCTGCCCCTTCGCGACCAGGGAGGCCCCCGGGCACGTGCTGGCGGTCGAGTTGGTGTAGAGCTCGCTCGAGAGGCCGAGCGCGCCGTTGCCGAGCGGAAGGAGCGTCGGGGTCTCGGCTTCCGGGGCGCAGAAGTTCTGGTAGAACGGCGCCGAGTCGTACGCGTAGCACGCGGCGTTCGCGTAGTCCAAGTTCGGGATCACGGACGGGTTGACAGTGAAGAAGGTCCCGTTCAGGACCGGGATGACGATCATCGTGCGCTGGGAAGTGGAGGTTAGGCTGGTCAGGCTGTCCGTGACGGTGAGCGTGATGTTGTAGGTGCCGGCCGCCGTGGGCTGGCAGAAGAAGAACGTCGAGCCGGTGTTCGTGCATCCCGGCGGGAGGCCGGCATACGAGAACCCGGCCGAGCCGATGTCGTAGGTGAAGGCGCCCGATTCGATGTAGTCGTAGCCTCCCAGGTTGAATTCCGCCGGGGAGAGGTCGAAGTACTCGATGTACGGAGGCGTCCCGCTGACGGCCGGCGCCGCCCCGGCGGCATGGAGGGAGGTCGAGCGAGCGCCCGCCCCGGCCCCCGCCGCCGGAGCCCCCATGAGCGAGGGGGCCACGAGACCGAGCACGGTGACCACCGCGACCAGAACCATCACGCTTGTCACTAACCGAGACCCCCGGAAAATACCGCCGGACCGGCCCCCGTGCGGGAACATATCACGAGCCACTAGAGGACCCCCTTAAAGCGGCTTCGCGTGCGACCTTCCGGGACGCTTTGGGCCCTCGGCCCGTCCGACGGTCGGGACCCCTTCCGCGACCGAAATCTCGTTCCTCCTCGAGGGAAGGGACCCCTCACACGGTCGACGGGGGCCCCGGGGGCCCCTCCCCGCGCCGTACGCCCTCTCCGGGCCTGTCTCCCAGCCGACGGGAGGTCTCCGTCCTGTCGACCCGAGGGCGCCCCTCCCCCCTCCGGGGGGCCCTTCGGACCCATGGAGACGCTAAGTTGGTCCGCTCGCTGGCGACCCCGTGACCGGCCGCACCGAACGCGGGCGAACGGGGGCGAGGGACCCCCGGCTCCCGCACGGGCCCGAGGAGCGGCGCGAGAGCGTCGCCGACGAGACCCGACGGTACATCGAGGGCCGCCCGTCGATCCGCGACTGCCTGCGGTACGACATCGTGAACTTCACGGCCCTCGCGCGGCGGATCCGGGCCGAGACCGGGCTCCCCAGCCAGGAGGCGATCGAGATCGCGTGCCGGCGGTACCGGCGGCAGCAGCCGGACGACCCGACGCAGGACGAGATGCTGCGGAGCGTGCTGCGGTCGAGCCACATCGAGATCCGCACGCACGTCGCGGTGATCTCCGTCCGCGGGGACTTCCCGTTCCCGGAGCGGACGGTCGTGACCAGCGGCGAGATCGGGACGAAGCGCGACCGGCTCGTCCAGCTGTTCCAGGGCTCCGGCGCGGCGACCCTCCTCTGCGGGGAGGAGACGCTGGCGAGCGTGCTCCTGACGATCCCCCGCACGTCGATCCTGAACGTCCAGCGTCGGCTCTCCGTCGTCAGCATCCGCAGCCCGGAGGAGGTCATGGCGACGCCGCGCGTCCTGGGGTTCCTCGCGGAGGCGATCGGGCGGGCGGGGATCAACTGCGTCGAGATCGTGAGCGTCTACACCGACACGTTGTTCGTCGTCCGCGTGCCGGACGCCGTCCGGGTCTTCGAGATCCTCTCCGAGCTCGCGCGCGCGGTCGACGAGCCGTCGGTCCCCGGCGGGCTCGAGCCGCTCGGCGCGCTCCCGCCCGCCGAACCGCGTTCGTTCCCGCCGCGACGGCCCGTCCGCCGCTAGGGCCCCGACGAGCCTCGGCACCGGGACGCTACGAGCGGGGACCCTTGGCGGGCTCTTCTTCGACGTAGGCGACCGGCTCGAGCGGCGCGAGACCGGTCGAATCGTCCTCGGCCGGTTCCGTGGGCGGCCGCCGGCTCCGTGCGGCGAAGATCGCCGCGAGGAACGCGACCCCGAGCAGGGCCGCGAGGAGCCCGTAGACGACGATCGGCGCGTAGCCGGTGGTACCGCTGCCGGTGCCCGTCGTGTTGTACCCGACCACGATCGCGACCGTCGCCGTCGCCGCGTGACCGAAGTCGTCCTTCGCCTCGAGGGTGACGAGATAGCTCCCGACCTTGAACGCGTGCGTCACCGACGCCCCGTTGCCCTGGGTGCCGTCGTCGAACAGCCAGGTGTACGAGAAGTTCCCGTACCCCCCGAGGACGACCGCGCTCAGGCGGTACGTCCCGAACGCCGAGGAGGCCGTCGCCGCGATCTGGACCGTGGGGATCGGCAGGACGGCGACCGGGACCGTCACGGTCGTCACCCCGCCCCACAGGGTGTCGGTCACGACGAGCTCCGCGAGGTACGTCGTCGCGTTCGGGTAGCTGTACGTGACCGCGAGGCCGGTCCCGGTCCCGCCGTCCCCGTAGCTCCAGTTCTCGGCGTAGTGGCCCGATCCTCCGGAGACGCTCGCGGTGAACCCGACGGTCGTGTTCACGAAGACCGGGGTGGGCGCGACCGTCACCGAGACGACCGGGTCCGGGCCGGGCGTGACCGCGACGTCGAGCGTGAGGAGGAGGAGCTCGGAGAGGGAATCGGTCGCGTACAGGTAGACCGTCTTCGCCCCGGGGCTCACGAACGTGTGGGAGGCGTTCGCGAAGTACGTCCCGTCGGTCCCCGAGAGGGCGGCGTAGGCGAGCGTGCCGTCGCTGAAGTGGTACGTCGCGTTCTCGAGCACGTTCCCGGTCCCGGTGGTGAACGTCGCGCTGAACGAGTCCGTGAACGGCGCGCTCCCCAAGAGCGCGCCCGTGAGCGGGCCCCCCGTAAAGTCCGCCACGACCGCTTCCAGGTACGGCTCCGCGCCCAGGGTCGCTTGGGCGGGGAGGAGGCCGTCCCCGTACTTGTTGGTGGCCACGACCTGGCCGTAGACGAGCGTGCCGGCGGGGAGCGGAAGGTTCCACTGCGTCACGATCGAGGCGACCGTGACGACGTGGACCTGGGGGACGGAGACGTTGGAGGGCCAAGCCTCCGCGAGGAAGGGAGCGAGGCTCGCGTTGGTCGTCCAGTAGGTCGTGTACGACAGGATCGGGGTGGGCGACGGCGGGGCGGTCCATGCGAAGTGGGCGAACCCGTCGCCGACCGAGAGGGTCGCGGGCGTCCCGAGCGGGGTCGCCTGGACCGGGAAGAACAGGAGGGGCGCGACCGTAGCGTCCCCGGCCGAATCCGTCGTCTGGATGACGACCCGGGCGACCCCGGAGTAGTTGTCGGAGTAGAGGTGGATGACGCTCGCGTCGCCGCTGGTCGTGAAGACGGTGGTCGACGTGCCGTCGCCGAAGGAGAAGACCATCTGGAACGGAGGGAGGCCGCCGGTGACGTTGGCCGTGATCCCGACTTGCGTCGCGTTCACCCAGGTCCCCACGACCACGTCCTGGGGTGGGAGCGCGAGGAGCGGGTACAGGGTGGCCAAGGCCACGGCCGAGCTCGAGGAGGAGCTCAGGCCCGCCGCGTTGAAGGCGATCACCTGGACGTCGTAGCTGACGTTCCCGAGGAGGCCCCCGATCCGGGTGCTCGTCACGTTCCCGACGGGGAAGGTGGAGGTCCCGCCACCGCCGGCCGGCGCGGCGAGGACGGCGTAGTGCGTGACCCCCTGCCCGGCGAGTTCGGTCCAGTTCAGCGCGTAGCCGCCGCCCGTAGGCTGGATCGACGAGGCGACGAGGGTGGGCGGGGGCGGGGCCGTCGTCCCGCAGTTCCCGGTACCGCTCGTGAGGGTGACGTTGCCGTACGCGGGCGCGGTCGCGAGGCCCGTGGTCGAGGTCGCATCGACCCAGTAATTGAAGTTGCCCCGCCACGAGTTGGTCGGGAAGATGTCAGTGTAGTTGCCGTCCAGGAACGAGTTGGGCGGCACGAGGACGAGGGCGGCCTGGGTCGTGTTGACCACCCGGGTGGTGTTCTGCCCGCACCACCACGCCGTGACGTAGACGTTCCGGACCCCGTTCGGGTCCGTCACCCGGCTCGTGATCGTGACCGTCGACGAGGTGACCGTCGTGCGGAGGTCGGAGACCGTCGTCGGGTCCTCGAGACCGGACGGGGTGCCGTTCGCGGGGAACTCGTTCGCGAGCCCTCCGAACGTAGCGACGTCCGAGCCCCGCGCCGCTCCCACCGAGAACCAGGCCCCGCCGCCCTCCGCCGTGACCGCGAACGTCGGGTAGGAGCCGGAGCCGCCGTAGGAAGTGAAGTCCGAGCACGGCGCCACGCCCGCGCCGCCGGAGCAGGCGCCGGAGCTCGACGCCGTCTCGACGTAGGGGTAGAGGTTGGTGTACCCGTGCGAGATCCGGTTCCACGACGCGACGTGCACGACCTGCGGCGAGGGGGCGACGTTCGAGAGCGCCCCGCTGTACGAGTTGCACGCGGAAGGGAAGGACGGGCCGGCCGTGGGGAGCGGGCAGTCCTCCGAGCCGAAGCCGATCCCGAGACCGTCCGTCCAACCGGTGTCCGTGAGCGACGCGTTCTCGTAGAGCGGGGTGATCGAGTCGCCCGAGACGGTCGCGTTGACGAACACGCCGTTCACGAACGTCTTCGCTCCCGAGTAGTTCCAGGCGAGGTCGCGGGCCGCGTCCGTGGTGTCGTTGAGGAAGACCGCGAGCGGGGCGGGTCCGCCCGCGACCCCTGAAAAGGAGAGCGTGAGCGTGTCGCTCGGCGCGAACGTCCCGGCCCCCGATGCGTTGAGCGCCCCGATGCCGGTGAGCACGGCGTCGTCCTCGCAGTAGCTGCGGCCGGTGAGGGTGAAGAAGGCGGTGTCGTTCGAGCATTGCTCGTCACACGAGCCGGCGGGGACGAGGTCCCAGACCGGGGCCCGCACGGTCCAGAACGGGCTCCCGTTCACGCCGTCCTGGGAGGCGTAGGGCGGGAGGAGCTCGACCCGGAGGTACGATTCGCCCCCGTAGGAACACGGGACGCCGCCGACCCACATCCCGACCCAGAACGAGTCGTAGGCGCTTCCCGGGATCGTCCCGTTCGGCGGCAGCGTGATCGTGAACTCCAGCTGCGCGGCCGAGCCGGAGGCGTTCGAGATGAGGTAGAGGCCCGGCTCGTCGTGGGAGAGCACACAGGGAGACTGGAGGGACGGCGAGACGGCGGGAGCGGGGACCGGGGCGTTCCGGGCGGCCCAGTCGGCCGCGAGGGCCGAGCATCCGGACGTGGCGGGCGTCGCCCGGACGGCCGGAGAGGGACCGAGCCCGGTGGCGACCGTCGGGGGTCCGGAGAGGGCGGAGCGGGCGGAGGAGGGCGACGCCGGCGTGGCCCCTCCCAAGAGCGAGGCGACGAGGAGGAGGGCGAGAACGACCGCGACCCCGAGCACCGTGGTCCCCTTCGTCCGCGCGCCGACGGCGACGGGGAGGGGTCGTAGGAAGGTGACGCGGGCCATCGGTTCCACCGGACCTAGCGGGGGGGCTGGAGGCCCTGGGACGGATCCTCGCCCTCCGACCACGGTTCGGGGGCCGAGCGGTCCTCGCCGTATATCATGTCGTCGGGACCCTCCTCGGGCTCGGTGGTCACGGCGCGCGCCGGGGCCGCCTCGGCCTCTTCGGTCTCGGGCGGGGGTCCCGAGGGCCGCCGAAGGATCAGGAACGCCCCGAGGGCGGCCCCGCCCAGGAGGACCAAGGCGGCGACCACCACGTCGAGCAGGGAGAACGCGCCCACGGAGCTGCCCAAGTTGAGGCTGCCTCCGCCCCCGCCCGGTCCGCAGGAGCTCGTGCACTTCGGCGGGATAGCGACCAGGGAGAAGTTGGCGAAGCTCCCGTTCGCGGGCGAGACCGTGACCTCCGCGTAGCCGGCGTGGTAGCCGGACGAGGTGACCGTGACGTTGTAGGTCGCGTTCCCCCGGACGGAGACGTTGAACGCGCCCCCGATGACGGGGACCTCCACGCCCGAGATCGCGACCGATGCCGTGACGGGCGACACCGTGCCCCGGATCCAGCCCAGGTCCGTGAGCGAGATCGCGAGGACCTCCCCGCGACCCGGCGTGACGGAGACGACGGTGTGGTATCCCGCGTAGTTGGAGAGCGAGGCGGTGACCGTGTGCGCGCCCCCGAGCACGGAGACGTTGAACTTCCCGTTCGTGACCGTGGCGGGCGTACCGTCGACCTTGACGGTCGCGTTGCCCGGGGCGACCGTACCCGAGATCCAGCTTCCGGCGAGCCCGATGTTGAGCACGACGGACGAGCCGACCGAGACGGTGACGACCTGGGAGTAGGAGGTGAGCCCCGCGCCGGACGCGTTCACCCAGTACGTGCCCCAGGGGAGGGTGACGTTGAAGAGCCCGGTCGAGGGGGCCACGGTCGTCACCGGTACGTTGTCCACCGTCAGGGTTGCCGTGGCGGGAGTGAGACGGCCCCGGATCCACCCGTCGGCGCGGGAAAGCGTAAGGTGGACGACGGAGGCCGTGAACGCCGTGGAGGGGACGATCTTCGAGGTGGTGACGTAGCCGGACGCGCTCCCTTGGACCGTGTAGATCCCGCCGGCCTCCTCGGTGACGTTGAACGAGAGGGCGGTCGCGTTGAACGGGCTCAAGGTGGCCAGCGCGCCGCCGACGGTGACGATCGGGTTCGCCGAGGCCGGAGCGACCGTTCCGGTGATCCAGCCGGCGGGCGCCTGCTGGTAGTTCGCTTCGACCGTGGTCCCGCCGCTGTAATCGAACGCGACCGGGTTCACACTGGCGTTGACGATGCCGGTGAAGTTGTGGAACTGGGCGATGAACTGGGTGGTATTGCCCTCGGTGGTCCAGGGCGAGACCGTCACTCGCGCGGGACTCCCGAAATCCCATGCGGTCGCGAACGGTGCCGGGCCGCTTACGTTGGCCCCCGCCGAGACGACCGTGACATTGATCCCAGGGACCGTCGCGGTCACCCGCACGGCCTCCGCGCGGGCCGTGTAGACGGCCGTCTCCCCCGCCGCCGCGCACCCGCTCCAGCGGCAGTCGGTCCAGGCCGCGAAGAGGCCGGCGCTCGTCACCGCGGCGCCGGTCCACGTCCCCAGGGACGTGGTGCTGAAGCCCGGAGCGCCGGGGGTGTCGGAGATCGCGAAGGGCTGCGTCCAGGTGTTCCCGCCGTCGGTCGAGTACTCCCCGTAGAGCTGGTAGGCGTGCGTCGTGCGGTCCTGGGCGTACTCGGTGATCCAGACCGCCCCGTTCGGGCCGACGGCCACCGTAGGCTCGAGATACTGCACTCGGGCCGTCCCGGCGGCGGGGTAGATCTCGCTCGACCAGCTCGCCCCGCCGTTGGCCGAGCGAACGAGCGCGACGGAGGGGATCCCTCCGCCCGCCGAGCGGTTCTCGTCCCAGACGACGTAGACCGAGCCCGAGTAGGGGGACGAGGTGAAGTTGTCGGAGGCGATCACGGCGTCCGTCAGCGCAGTCGGGAAGTTGATCGCGGAGGCGTTAACCGGGCTAACGAGGGTCGGGGGGCCGATGTCGGCCGGGTTGGACCAGGTCGACCCGTTGTTCGAGGAGGAAGCGAGTCCGATGGAGTACGTGCCCGCCGACGTGCCGTTCGCAAAGTCAGAGAACGCGACGAAGAGCTTGTCGGTCGGAGGGGGCCCGATCGAGACGGTGGGGAGGCCGGCCGCGAAGTCGTCAATGACCCGTGGGGCGCTCCAGGTGGCCCCGCCGTTGAGGGAGACCGCAGCCTCGGTGATGAGGGTCACCGCGATCAATTCGAACCCCAATAGAGTGGTGCCGGAGCAGACGGGAACATACGCGTCGTGGAGAACGTCCCACGCGACCAGCGCGACGTTCGACGCGGCACTGTAGGCGACGGACGGCTTGTCCGACTCGTTTCCCGGGATGTAATACTCATAACCCGTCCCATTGCACGTGAACGAGTCGAGGGTCCACCACGGGAGCGCGTTGACCGGCACGGGCGCCCCCCAGGTCGTCCCCGAATTGGTCGAACGGGCCACCGAGATCCCGCCGGGCGCGCTGTAGTACTGGACGGTGTTGTTGCAGGGGGGCACCGCGTACACCGCACACGCTTGGGCGTAGATCGCCGCGTAGAGGACGGTCCCGTTTCCCGCGGCGAGGGAGGGCTCCCCGAACTCGAGGTCCCCGTACGTAGTGCTGGAAGGATTGGCCCAGCTCAGGTTCTGCCCGAGGTAGGAGGAGGACCAGATCGACCCGGCGTCGCTCGACTGGAACACGGCATCGAACCCGTGGGTCCAGAAGTAGTGGTCCCCGACGAGGGCGTCCGTCGAATCCGTCGCGCCGACCACGACGTGGTTGGGACCGGGTCCCGGGGCGGCGAGCGACGTCGTCGACGAGTAGTTGTCGAGCTCGGGGTTCGCCGGGTCGATGGCGAGGGGGGAGAACGAGCGGCCGCCGAGGCCCGCCCCTACGAGCGGGGGAAGCCCGGGCACGAGGGCGGTCGGGAAGCGAACGATCGGGGTCGGAGCGCCGGGGACCGTCGGGGGCAGAAGGCCCCGGTGGGGCAGCGAGGAAGTGGCCAGGGTGGAGGCGAGGACGGGCAACGCGAGCGGTGCGGCCCGGGAGGTCGGGGAGTGGGACGTCGACCCGAGCTCGGAGCCCGGCACGACCAAGAGCATCAGGGCCACGACGGCCACGGCAAGGACGATCCCGCCCCATCGGGGGGTCCGGGCTCCACGGCTTCCCACGCGGTTCATCGGGCGCCTCCGCCACCGCTGCGGCCGTACTCCACCGCGTCGTAGTCGTCCGTGGGTTCGGGTGCGGCCGCCTCCCGGTCCTCGCTCTCTTGGCGCCGTCGCCGCGACATCCAGAACACACCGGCCACCGCGGCGGCGACCAGCACCACGACGCCGACCAGCACCAGGAGGGCGGTCGAGGAGAGGCCGAACGAAAGGCCGGACGGGGGCGGGATCACGTCCACCAGGACCGATGAGTTCGCGGTCCGGTGGAGCGGGTCGACCACCGTCAGATGGACGGTGTAGGTACCGGGGTTGGCGTAGGTGTGGCTCGCGAAGCCCGCCGAGGTCGTCACGCTCGTTCCGTCCCCGAAGTTCCAGGTATAGTTGTAGTCGTACGGCGGGACCGGGACCTTGACTACCGCGGTGAACAGCACGGAGGCGCCGGAGGCGGCCGTCGGGGGCGAGGTGATCGCGAGGCTCGGCGGGACCGCGGCGCCGACCTCGGTGAGGGTCCCTGAGCCGTTGACGATGAGGCCGGAGGAGTTCACCGAGAGGGCGCCGGTGGTGACCCAGTTCGAGAGCGTGTACCCAGCACAGAGGTCCGACGCGATCGGGTACGGCCCCGCGAGGAGGGAGACCGTCGAGTTGTTGGCGTACGGCACGTTCGAGAGCACCACGTCGCCGCACGCGTCGGCGTTGACGAAGAGCCCGACCGTGTAGTGGGCGGGCACGAACTCGGCCGTGATGATCGCCGCCGAGACGAGCGTCACGGTCCCGTTCGCGATCGTCGCGCCCGTGCTCGTCACCCAGCCGGAGAGGCTGTTGAAGAGGCACGGGACCGCGACGATGGAATAGACCGCGTTCTGGGGGAGCAGCGCCGTTCCCCCGTTCGGGTACAGCGTGCCCGAGAGGTTGACCGCGCCGCACCCGGTCGGGGAGGTCTGCACGAGGATGCTGACGAGCGGATGGAAGATCGCCTCGATCGACCCGCTCTGGTTCACATACGCCTTCCCGCCCCAGATCTGGATCCCGCCGTTCACGACCCACTGGACGAACCCGTAGCCCGTACAGGCCACGGTGCCGATCCGGACGACCGTGTTGGGCGCCACGTCGACGTACTGGGCGTCGATGTACGGCGTCCCGTTGAAGACGACGCTGCCGCAGCCGGAAGGGGCGGTGATGAAGCCGACGAAGTACTGGGGCGTCCCCAGACGGTACACCGCCTCCAGGCTGCCGGGTCCGTTCACCGACACGACCGAGCCGAGCAATGTCAGGTTGCCGGTGACGAGGAAGCCGATGAGGTACGAGCCGACACACGGGTCGGCGGCGATGGAGTGATCCGTGTGGTTCGAGACGTTCAACACCGCCCCTTCGGTCTCGGCCACGCCGTCCCAGAGGATCCCGCCGCACGCCGACGGGTAGGTGAGGATCGTGACGAGCGTCAGCTTGTAGTACGGGAATTCGACCGTCCCTCCGCCCGAGACGGTGAGCTGACCGCCCGCGACCGAGAGCCCGCCCGTGGTCGTCACGGCCCCGGCCCAGCCGTACCCCGCGCACGGGTCCGGCGCGATCGGATACGTCCCGGCGGCGAGGCTGAGCGTCTCGTTGTCGACGTAGCCGACGTCGCGGAGCAGGACGCCGCCGCACGACGTGGGCGAGGTGAGGATCGTGATCGGGGCCGAGGTCGAGGTCGGAACGAAGTTCGCGGTGAGCGTGCCGTTCCCGTGGGGCGTGATCTGCCCTCCGAGGATCGCGAGCGCGGCCCCGCTCGAGACGGTCCAACCCCCGAACGAGTCGCCGCCACAGGCCTCCGAGCTCAGGGCGTACGTCCCGTTGTCGAGCAGCGCCACGACGTCCGGACCGGGCGCCGGGTACGGGGTGCCGTTCAGGAAGATCTCCCCGCACGTGGAGGGGTTCCAGGCGAGCGAGACCGAGTCGATCGGCCGCACGTACTGCCAAACGGCCGTGAGGGTCCCGTTCCCCGCGAGCGTGACAGCGACCGCGGTCCCCGACCCCGAGACCGAGACGCCGCCCGTGGTCTGCCACCCGACGAACTGGTAGGAATAGCACCCGTTCGCGCGGCCTGCGTACGTCCCCGCTTCGAGCGAGAAGACCGTGCCATTCGGCCGGTAGGCACTGCCGTTCACGGAGACGCCGCCGCACGCGAGCGGGACCGTGTCTGCGGTGATGTGGAACGTCGGGACCGTGCCCCGGAAGACCGAAGCCGGCGGGCTCGCGAACGCGGGGAGGGCGAGGACCGCACTGGCGTTGTTCGTCGCGTAGACCCGGAAGGTGATCACACCGTTACCGCCGGTGGCCGGGACGGTCCCGTTGTAGATCCCGTTCGAGGCCGTGCCGGAGATCCGGGTCATGGTGGAGTTCGTGAACGCGCCCCCCGGGACCGTGTACGAGAGGTTGACGAAGTTCACGGTTCCCAGGTCCTGCACCCGCACCGTGACGTTCAGGACCGTTCCGGGCGCGAGGTAGCCGGCGTGACTGTCGTTCGCGAAACGGTCGAGGAAGAGCGGCGTGTAATCGTTCGCGGTCGCGGCCCCGTTGAACTCGTAGACCGCGCCGCCCCAGTCCTGGGTGGTCCAGGGCCAGTCCGTGCCGAAGTTGAGCTCCGTCCCGTTGAAGGAGAAGAATGGATACGCACCGGCCTGGGCGGCCGGCTCGCACGCGGGGATGCTGCCGAGCGCACTGCACGCACCGGTCACCGATTCCGGTGAGAAGTACCGGTAATCGCCCGTGTAGTTCATGCTCAACGCGGTGCCGGTCCAGTACTCGGGGCTCCCGACCGTGAACGGCGGGTCGCCGGCCTGCTGGGTCGCGTTGTAGGAGAAGCAGGCATGGATGCCCACCACGTCGCAGAGGTCGACCCCGACGCCGAGGCCGAACGGCATCGACCAGTTCAAGAGACACAGGTCCGGGCAGGCCGAGACGTAGTACGGGTGGAACGTGTCGGTCCCGGTCTCGGCCGCGGTAAAGTTGTACTGGATCGAGTACTTCGAGCTCGTGGAATCGTTGAGCCAGAGCCGTAGGGGGGTGGTCGAGGAGGTGGCGTTGCCGAGGAGGGTCAGGTTCGTGGATTGGCCACCGGGCACGCCCGACTCGATCGTGGCCCCGGCCCCCTTGCCGATCTCGTCCCAGACACACCCGTAGTACCCCTTCCACGTGAAGTTGAGCCCAACGATCGTCTTCATGCCCACGACCCTGGAGCAACTCGTGTTCAGGACGAGCGACCAGACCGCGACGCTCACGTTCCAACTGGCGGTCGTCAAGACCATCCTCGGCTGGAAGACGATCTCGGCGTACGATTGTCCGTCCACCGACGAGGCATTGCCGCCCACGACCATCCCGAAGTAGAAGTCCCCGTACGTCGCGGCCTGGCCGGGGACCCCTCCCTCCGGCAGGAGGATCGGCACCTTGAGGCGCTCTCCGGAACTCACCCCGTCCGACGAGAACGTGGCGTGGACCTCGTCGTCGATGACGTGGCAGGGTTTCTGCTGAGAATAGGCCGGGAGCGGTGGGAAGAGCCCGCTGATGTTGGAATAGGGGGGAGGATAGACCCCGGCGATGCAGGTGATCCCGGCCGACGGGGACACGGGGGACGCGGCGTGCGCGGGCTCTCCGCGGGGAACGGCGGCCGGGGCCGGCGTCGCGGTCGGGGCCGTAGCGTGGCCCGACGCGACGAACGCGGACGGGGAGAGAGCGGAGAGCACAAGGAGGCCGAGCACCCCGCCGATCAGCATCGCGGAGTACGGCTTCGGGCTCCGCCGGCGGAGAAGGCTCGGCGCGGGAGCGAGCTCCCGCTCGGGGGGCTCCTCCCGGCCCTCCTGGTTGGGCGAGTAGATCTCGAGCGACGGGAGCCCCGGGACCGGTCGGTTCGCCGGCAGCGGGCCGCGGCGCCGGGGCTCGTCCCTGAGCTGGTAATACCGGACCCATCCGACCACCGCGAGGTAGCCTCCGAGCACCGCGAGCGCGATGCGGAGGTAGCCGGCGTACGGGACCCCTTCCAAGACCGTGTACCAGATCGCGACGATGAGGAGCAGCACCCCGAGGGCGCCCAGGCCCGCGTAGGTCGACGGAGCGAACGGGGGTGGTACCGGGGAGCGGGAAGGTGCGGTCATGGGATTTCGCCTTCAGCGCTCGGGCCGGACCCCGTCGGTCGGGGGTGCGACCGGGACCGCCCGGCTACCCCCTCGTGCCATAGGACTGGATGAACTCCTCGGCCCAGGCGAGCGTTTCGGGTGTGATGCTCGACTTCGTGCGCGCGACGGCCGCGAGCAGGTCGGTCTGCCGGATCCCCACGAGCGTGGGGGCCGGAAGCTCCGCTCCCGAGGCCGAGGTCGTCACCGCGTCGGTCCCGAAGAACCCGGTGCCGGGCCCCAGGCCGACGGCGCGGGACTCCGTGCCCAGCTGCGAGCGGATCGCGATGAGCTTGGCCTCGTCGACCGCGTTGGCGATGTCGGCGCCGGACCAGCCCGGGGTGCGCCGGGCGAGGTCGGCCGCGTCGATCGTCCCGTCGGTCGGGACGCCCTTCAAGTGGATCTTGAAGATGTCCTCCCGCGCGGCGAGGTCGGGCGGCGGCACGTAGAAGATCTTGTCGAACCGGCCGGGTCGGAGCAGGGCCGGGTCGAGCGTCTGGGGTCGGTTCGTGGTCGCGATGATGATGACCTTGTCCTTGGGACGCAGGCCGTCCATCTCCGTCAGGAACTGGCTCACCGCGCGCGAGACCTCGGGGGTCTTCATCGAATCCTTCCCCGCCAGCGCGTCGACCTCGTCGAAGAAGACGATCGAGGGGGCGTTCTCCCGGGCGCGGTACAGGACGTCCCGGACCGCGGCTTCGGATTGGCCGGCGAGCGCGCTCACGAGCTCGGGCCCGCTCACGATCTGCATCGGGACGTTGAGCTCGTTCGCGGCGGCCCGCATCACGTGCGTCTTCCCGCATCCCGGCGGACCGAACAAGAGGATCCCCCGGCCCGTCTTGATCCGGTAGCTCTCCATCAGCTCGGGGCGGGTGAGCGGCAGCTCGACGTACTCGCGGAGCGCCGACTTGATCTCCGTCAGTCCGCCGACGTCGTCCCAGCGGACCACGATCTTCCGCTCCATGCGGACGGTCTGGTGCATCTTCCGCTCGTAGTCCATCTTCTGCGTCTCGTACTCCGAGATCTGCCGGAGCGAGATCGACGGCTTGATGCGGGGCAGGACGTGCTTGAAGTCGTCGTTCGTGATCGGGCTCATGACGCCCGTCGTCATCTGGCGCCGGACGGCCATGGTCGCGGCCTCCCGGACGACGTTCGCGAGGTCGGCGCCGGAGAAGCGCTCCGTCTTCTTGGCCGCGTCCGCGAGGTTGATGTCTCGGGAGACCGGCCGTCCGAGCAGGTGCACGTGGAGGATCTCCATCCGCTCGTTGAAGTCGGGCGGCGGGACGTAGATGATCTTGTCGAGCCGTCCCGGACGCATCAACGCCGGGTCGATGAGGTCGGGCTTGTTGGTCGAGCCGACCACGATCACGCCGGCCGACTTGTCGATCCCGTCCATCTCGGAGAGCAGGATCGAGAGCAGGCGGGGCGTGACGTCGTCCGCCGTGTACATATCGCGGCGCTTCGCGACCGCGTCGATCTCGTCCATGAACAGGATGCAGGGGGCCCGCTCCCGGGCGGTCCGCAGCAGGTCCGCGACCTTGTTCTCCGACTCGCCGTACCACTTGCTCATGAGGTCGGAGGCCTTGATCGAGATCATCTCGACGCCGAGCTCGGATGCGAGCGCCTTCATCAGCATCGTCTTCCCGCACCCGGGCGGTCCGAACAGGAGGATCCCCTTCGGGGGCTCGAGCCGGAACCGGGTCGTGACGTCCCGGCGCATGAGCGGGATGACGAGCGACTCCTTGATGTCGGCCTTGACGTCGTGGAGCCCGCCGACCATCTCGAACGTCACCTTGGTGAGGCCCTTCATCTCGGCGACCCGGGTGCCGACGCTGGTCCCGCCGAGCCGCGACGTGAAGTAGGCCTCGAACTGGTCCTTTAGGATCATCGAGCCGGTGGCCGCCGTCATCGTGGCCGGCACGAAGGCCAGCACGATCAGCATCCAGAGGCCGGTCCCGTAGTTGAACGCCAGGAGGGCGCCCAGGGTCGCGCCCGCGAGCGCGAAGCCGCCGACGACCGAGGAGGTCGTGAGCGTCGAGAGCGTCTGGGACTCCCGGTCCTTGAGGGCCCGGGCCAGGATCCAGACCGCCAGGCACCAGGCGCCGACCTCGATGAGCGGGATCGCGAGGGACCCGATCCCAGCCGCGCCGTTCACGAGGACGGTGAAGTTCGGGGAGAGGAGGTTCCCGTACGCCTGTCCGATGCTGTTGAACGAGAAGTACTCGATCGGGAGCGTCGGCAGCAACGCGGCCGTGTGGCCGGAGACGAGGGTCGAGCTCGAGCCTCCGCCGGGTCCCACGAGATAGCCGAGCACCGGCAGGTTCCCGAGCGTGACGAACAGGCTGATCAGGAGGCCGCCCGCGACCGCGACCGCGATGCCGAGGTAGAGCGAGAAGACGAGCCCCATGAAGATCGGCACGGTGAAGGAGAGGCCGATCGGCGCGAGGAACAGGCAGAGGACCGCCCCGACCCCGAACCGCCAGTCCAGGAGGGAGGCGAACAGCACCGGGATCATGGCGAACAGGAAGATGAACCCGAGCGCGCCCGACTGGTACGCCACCTCGGGCACGACCAGGAGCACCATGACCATGAGCGAGAGCTGCGGGAACTTCCAGGCCAGCAGGATGACCGCGGCGGCGAAGAAGATGACATAGGGCCACGGGTAGAACGGCATGAAGAACCCACCGAGCAGCATCGTCAGGCCCATCAGCCCGACGACCAGGTTCTTGGGGTCCTTCGTCTGGCGCTTGAACCACGTCTCGACCTTCTGGTGGAAGAAGACGGCGAGGAGGACCAGGAAGGCGCCGATGGCGAGGAGGAAGTAGAAGACCCCGTCGTAGAGGGTCGCCGGGTAGTGCTGGTAGTACTGGGACCCGATGGCGACCGCGCCCGCGCCGGTCGTGCCGGTCGCGATCGCGTGCTGGGTCGCGTCGGCCGAGGCGCTCAGGGTCACGTACGATTGGGCCGGGTAGTTGCCGCCGGGCGGGAGCGTGGCGGTCACGACGGTGAAGGTCATCACGACGGCCGTCCCGGCCGTGATCCAGCCGGGGTGGCCCGAGAGCGTCCCGAAGAGGTCCTGTGACAGGGTCTGGAGCGCCGCCCGGTCGCTCGCGGGCTGGTTATCGATCGATCGGAAGGTGAGCGCGGTCGTACCGGAGCTCGTATTGTAGGTCGCGCTCGAGACCGTGTCGTGGATGACGACGGTGTCGCCCGCGGTGTAGGAGTTGGTCGTCAGCTTCACTACGTTCACGGTCGGATTCCCGCTCCACTGCTGGGCGCCCGAGTCGGCCAGGAACGTCGCCGCATCGGTCGCGTGGACGACATCCGGGTAGAACGTGACGAGGAGGCCGGCGCCGACCGCGAGCAGGAGGATGCCCCCCAGGAAGAGCGCGTAGAAGGTCCGCGTCAGTCCCGCGGGCGCCGGTGGCTTCTTGGCCCCAGCCGCCCGGGCGGGAGGGCGGCGAGGCGGACCGGCTGGGGGCCGGGCCGTTGCGGGGCGCGTCGCGCCCGGCGTGACCGTACGCATGCCGGTCGAGGAGGGGGTCGGAGCGGACGTCTCGGGGGTCGAGGCGGGTGCCTCCGACCAGGGAGGGGAGGTCACTCCGGGCGGTACCGCCGGAGGGGTCGATGCGGCGGCCGACGGGCGTCCCGCAGGGGCGGGACCGGAAGCCGAAAGGCCACCGGGGCTCGTCGTCATGTTCGGGTCCTCCGCGATCGGGTCGCTCCTGCTCATGGTTTCCTTCCTTTCTCCGAAGTCGGTAGAATCGTCATCACAACGTCACCCGCCGCTGTTCCGCCTCGGCGCGGGCCTTCCGCTCGTCGAACCAGACCAGGAGCGGCAGGGTCGCCATGGCCGCGCCGATGAGGCCCATCGCCTCGATGATCGAGTCGACGTTCAACGTGCCGGTCGAGACGATCGGGACCGCGCTCGACTCCCCGTAGAAGACGACCACGGGGGTCGGGGAGCTCGGGGAGAGCGTCACGGTCGCGACCTGGGTTACGCCGAACGCCCGGATCGAGAGGGAGTACGTGCCGAACGAGAGCTGGTACGGGACGCCCGAGCCCGGGAGCAACGGGACGGCGAAGCCGAGCGCGTTGGCGGTCCCGCTCTCGGACCAGCTCGCGTTCGCGAGCGTGTACGGGAACTTGGCGAGCAGGCCGCCGCCGCTCAAGTCCAAGACCTCGGCGAAGATCAGCCCCCGGCCCGCCGGCAGGCTCGGGCTGGTCGGACCGTTCTCGGTGTAGCTGAAGTTGCCCGACGTGATCGGGTTCCCGAAGATGTCCTTCGCGGTCAGGGTGAACGAGAGCGCGGCGCCGGGGGGAAGTCCCGGGATCGTCGCCACGGTCGTGTTCGGGGTGAGGGCCGTCATCGGCAGGATGCCGGAGTGCGAAACGCCCTCATCGGTGTAGATGAACTGGAGCTGGGCGGACGCGATCGTCACGTTCTCGATCGGCTCGTGGAGCGTGATGTTCACCGGCGCCGCGGTCGGGAGCGTCGTCAGGCTGGAGCCCGACGATCCGACGGTGGGAGTCAGCGCCGGGGTGACCCCCAGCTCGAGGTTCGCGGTGATACCGCCGAGCGGGTGCCACCAGCCCCCGTTCGGGGACCATGTGAAGTTGATCTGGTTGCTCGTGATGCGGTCGACCTGGCCGCCCTCCCAGGGAAGCCAGGCGGTGACGTTGAAGGAGATCGTCGCGCCGGGGTACGGGCCGAGCACGTTGAGGAGCGTCATCGCCGTGTGGTTCTCGGGTCCGAACGCATCGCTGAACACGGTGCCACTGCCGTTGACGGTGACCGTACCGGTGAGGAGCGCGGTCGGGATCGGGGCGAGGGTCCCCCCGAGGTCGATCGCGCGCAGGCTCACCGAGAGGCTCTGCTGGGAGTTGGGTTCGTAGGCGGGGCTCGAGAGGATGTTCGGGGTCGTCGAGATCGCGATGTCGTTCGAGAAGGTGGTGGAGGACCACGGTCCACCGGTCGTGAAGATCCAGGTCGCCTCGTCGGTGTAGCCACCCGGATAGTACATCGGCACGCTCTCGTTCCAGGCCGACTCGACCTCCGACGGGTGGGTGTCCTGTCCGACGACCGAGATGTTGAACCCGACCGTGGAGCCGGGCCAGAAGAACCGGTAGTCGTCGAAGTAGAAGCTCGCCACCGAGGGGTCGGAGGCGTTGACCTGCATCGGTCGGACCGACGGGTCCGAGGGGGAGAACCCGTTGATCGGGAGCGCATTGCCGGCCTGGGGCCACTGGGTACCCCAGATCGTGAGGTTCGCGAACAGCATCGGCGCCGCCGAGCTGATGTTCACCCAGAAGCCCAGGGTCGAGCTGGGGAGCGTGTTGGCATAGGGAACGGTCAGGAACGGGCTCGTGAGTCCGGTGCCGGAGAAGCTGACCTGGACGTCCTGGAAGAAGTTCCCGCTGGTCCACGTGGAGGAGGCCGGGCCCGTGGGGTGCGCCGAGGGAGCGGGGCTCGCTCCGCTCGGGGTCGGGTGGGCGGAAAGGGATCCGGTCTCCGGAGCCGCCGACGCGGCCGGCACGACGGCGGGGACCGCGGCGGCCGGTGCTCCCGAGCGGGCCGACGGCGTCTCGGTCGAACGGCCGGCGAGGATCGACGAACTGAACGAGAGCACGACGAGAAGGACCACGACGGCGACGAGCAGGACGGCGGTCCCCGGTCGGACGGACGGGGCCCTCACAGCGTGATCCTCCGCTCCTGGGCCAGGCGCCGCTCCTGAATGCGCGAATACCACATGACGAGCGGGATGATCCCGAGCGAGAACGCCACGATCCCGATGCCGGCCGCCAGCACCGTCGGGGTGCTCAAGAGGGCGGGGGCGGAGTAGGTGATGGAGGGCGCACTCTGGTTCAGCCAGAAGAAGAGGGCGGTGCCCGATTGCGCGACCTCGTAGTCCCCGCTGTTCGCGAGGACCGCCTCGCCCGTCAGGTTGTGCGGGGCCAGGAAGGTGTACTCGACGCTCGGCGCGACCCCCACTCCGCCGGGGTGGAACTGGGAGTCGTTGACCCAGATCTGGTAGACCGTACCCGCCTCGAGGAGGAGGGGGACGAACGGTCGGCCGGTCTCGTTCGGATACGCCACGCCGTCGAACGTGGTCGCGTCCACGCGGACGAACCCGGAGGGGTTGACGAACTGGACGCTCGCTCCCGACACCCAGGTGTCGGTTCCGTTGTCGTAGACGTAGACGACGAAGAAGGTGGAGTTGGAGGGGACGTTCGGCACGAGCGAGGCCAGGGTCGGGGTCGCGTAGCTGTAGACGCCCGAGACGTCCCGCGTCTGCTGGAAGTCCCAGGCGTAGACCTGGAACGTGACGGTGGCTCCGACCGGCATCGCAGGCAGCGTGCCGTTGAAGTTGGTCGAGTTGTCCCGGTGCATCTGGACTTCCTGGGTCACGGTCTCCCCGGTGACCCCGTAGCTGAAGGAGTACACGACCTCGGCGGAGTAGATGGAGGTCCCCGCGTTCCGGCTGGTGAGGAGGAGGTGCACCGGCTGCCCGGCGGCGACCTGCGCGGGAACCCCACCGACCGAGATCCCGCCCGGCGTGGACGTGAGGTTCAGGTCGTCGGCGAAGATCTGCGCGACGAAGCTGCCGTTGCCGTTCACCGTGTAGTTGTACAACCCGGTTTCGATCTGATCGGGACCGAAGGTGTTCGTGTCCCAGGCCGTCACCCGGTACTCGACCAGCGCGCCCGGGGTCCGGGCGAGCTCGGACGATACCGTTACGTTCGCCTCGACCGCCCCGACGCCGGCGGCGACCGACACGGGGAAGGTCTTGGTCAGGGTCGTTAAGAGGGCCCCGTCCGGCGCGTACTCGAGCAGGTTCACGTACGCCCCCCCGATCGTCGCCCCGGTGACGAGGTCCTCGGGCGTCGTTCCGATGGTGAGCCGAACGCTGTCGTTGAAGTTCGGCCGGACCGGGGTCTGCGTGACGGCCAGGTCCTCGCCCGCCGCCGCGGGCCCAGCGAACTGGGACGCCCCGGCGTACGGCGAGTACGGCCACGCGCCCGCGAAGGTGAACTGGAAGGGGATCGAGAGCCAGTGCGCGAGGACGCCGCTCGTGTTCGTGACGAAGTAGACCCACCAGGTGAGCGTCATCCCGGCGAAGAAGTTGGGCTCGCCGTTCGGCGCGTGGGGGGTGAAGTTGAGACCGTAGAAGTACGGGTACGAGGAGTTCACGCCGGTCGGCCCCACCGTCCACCAGATCGAGCCGGGCGGGTGCCAGGTCGTCCCGTCCACGGTCGAGTAGTAGGGCACCCCGTTCCAGAGCACCCCGGTGGCGTTGAGGGACATCGGGGAGAGGGGTCCGTTCGCGTGGGCGTTCGGCCACACGAGCGAGAACTCGGATTCGATCCAGAGGCTGATCGTCGAGTTCGCGGAGGGCTCGATCGACGCGATATGGCTGCCCGAGCGAGGAATGATGTTGGGGTTGGAGGAGTTCTGGACCGCGATGCAGATGGTGGCGTTGAGACTGTAGCAGGGCGGCGCGACCGCCGGCGAAGCGGAGGAGGTGCGCTCGGTGGGGGCCGCGACGACCGGTGAGGGGCTCCCGCGGGCCGCGGCGGGGGCCGGGAAGGCGACCGTGCCGAGCACCAAGAGGGCCACGAGGCCGAGGGCGCCGAGGAGCGCGCGCACGCGGGGCGAGAGAAGGGACTTCGACGCGAGGCATCGAGGCCGCCCGCCCGCGCGTCGTCGACTGGGTTGCGGTGGATTCGCCGAGCCCATCGTACGGGGAGACCTCCACCCTCCGACCCTCATAAGCTCCGAGGTACTTTCGGGCGACGAATCCGACCGATTCGTCGCGACCGAGACACTCCGCGGGTCCCGGTGTCGCGTGAGGGACCCGGGGCCTCGATGGCTCACCCTCGGTGCGTCCGACATACTGTCTCTCGGCGAATGGGTCCCGGCTACTCGAATCGTCCGATCCCCCCGTCCTTGGAGGTGCCTTCCTCGAAGCGCGAGCGCACGGGTTTGTTCTTGCCGGCGAACGCGGCGATGGAGAGGGACATCGGGCGGTTCCGCACGGAGATCGTCGTGAACCCGGCCGCGATGAACCCGGCGGCCGCCGCCTGGAGCGAGAGGGACGCGACCCCGACCTGGGCTCCCACGCCGATGGGGGACAGGATGGGCAGGGGCGCCGGCGTCGCGATCGGCGGGGGCGGCGGGACGGGGGCCGGTGGCGGGAGGACCGGGGGCCCGATCACGGTCGGCGGGGACTCGACCCCGATCGTGCCGAGGGGGAACGACTCGACATACAGCGAGGTGTTGGTGACGGGCAGGTACGTCGCGGACGTGAACTCCCCGGCGACGGCATGACTCCCGCCGATCTCACAGTAGGCCGTGGTGCACGCGTCGACCGGGACGACCCCGTACGGGGGTCCGTTCGCCAAGACCCAGAAGGAGGCGATCCAGGTATCGCCGGCGAACATCACGTTGTCCGCGGGGACCGTGCTCCAGTTCCAGCCGTACATCGTGACGTTCGCGCCGGGGCCGAGCGGCAGGACGGTCTCGATCGGTTGGGTCGGGCAGTTGCGCGCGTCGGAGCCGTCCGGGAGCTCGCACACGGTCCGGAACTGGGCCGCGACGCCGGGCAGCACCTGGATCGCGCCGAACGGCACGTAGGTGAAGAGCGGGTGGGACGTCCCGGTGGCGACGAGCGAGCTCGTCACCGGACCGAAGCCGACCCCCCGGAGGGCGGCGAACAAGGAGGGGTTCTGGAGGTTCGGGTTGCCGTACGGGCCGAGGAACTCCGGCTGCAGGGTGCCGGTCTGGCCGCTCGGGCACGAGAAGAAGCTGGGCCCGTTCCACGTCCCTCCCGTGGCGGAGGCGAGGTCGCAGCCCGCGAGCAGGACCCGGGCCACGTTCTGGTCGACATTCACGCCGTTCGGCCCGCCCTGGAGCGCCGCGGTGGCGTCCGCGGCCGGCCATCCGGGGGAACTCGGGTCCGTGGGCGTCGACCAGAGGTCGATCGTGTCGACGGTGCAGACGCCGCCGATCGAGTCGGTGCACGAAGAAGCGGTCCGCGCGAGCTCCGCGATCGAGTCGGTCACGTTCCCGTTCTGGCTCGTGACCCAGCCCTCGCAGTTCGGGCTCACGATCGCGCCGAACGAGTAGGCGGGTTCGCACGCGGAGGACTGGCACGGGGGCCCATCGTAATCGGACGGGCTCACGCAGTAGTCCTGCGTGTAGCTCGGGTCGCGGGGGGCAGTGTCCCCGATCCAGACGACGACGTGGTGGGTGTCCTTGCCCCAGTTCAGGTTGCTGCCGATGATCGCCCCGTAGAGCGCGGTGATGGAGGAGGAGTGCAGGATGTTGTCCGAAAGGTCGGAGTCGCCGAACCGGTACCCGGACTCGAGCTCGTTGCTCCCGAGCGTGGCCTCGACCTGGGAGCCGAATTCGCCGGCCGGGATGAAGGTGCCGATGTCGACGTGGTACTCGGCGCCGTCCCCGTCGTCGTGCTGGTCCTTCGTCGCGAAGTAGTCCACCAGCGCGAACTTGACCCCGCTGTGCGGATTCGCGTCCTGGATCGAGTTCGCGATCTGCTGGGCGTCCGCGACGAAGAACGGGACGCCGTTTGACTCCTCGCACGCCGGTCCCGCAGGGGCATCCGATTGCGCGCACTGGTCGTGGCCGGGGTCGCCGGCGGTCGGGTCGTACACTCCGTCGTACACCGCGGTCTCGATCACGAAGGCGACGTCCACGGCCGGCCAGCTCTCGAAGGAGGTCTGCGGGGCCGAGGCCGTGAGGGTGACCCTCGAGATCCCGACGCCGGCGGGACAGGAGGTCTCTTGGAGGGCGCAGATCGAGTTGGGGGCGTCCGCCACGCTCAAATCGAGCGTGGGCACGGTGGAAGCCTGGGGCCCCGGCGCGGTGGGCCCGGACCTCGGGGCGGACAGGCTAGCGATCGAAGCCGGTGCGAACGTGCTCGGGACGTTCGGGGATTGGCTCGCCGCGTAGGGGGTCAGGAACATCACGAGGAACCCGACACCCAAGAGTCCGACTCCGAGCAAGTGCAGTCGGCGCTGGGAAGCGAAGCGGCGCCCGAAATCCAACGAACTCGCGACCACGGCTCACTCCGACCCACCGGACGGGGGAGAGGTCCGAGGCGGACGGGAGGGCGGCGCCCCGCGCTGGGCCGGGCGTCGCATCCACACCAAGAGGACACCGACCACGATCCCCACCGCGACCACCGCGCCGATGAGCTCCAACGTCCCCGTGTACGAGGTCGCGGACGCCGTGGTGGCGGAGAGCGGCGTCAAGGCCAACGAGACGGGCACGCTGGAAGCACCGGAGACGAGGGTGACGCTCACGTTCGAGGGGGCGTAGCCAGCGAGGCTCGCAGCGACCACGTACGTTCCCGGATAGGTCGGGACGGTGAAGCGCCCGTTGGCGTCCGAGGTCTGGGGCATGCTCCAGACGGTGTTCTCGGAGGTCTTGCCGGAGACCGTGATGGAGGCGCCCGCGATCGCCTGCCCCGTCAGGGAGCTCGCGACGATCCCGTCGACGAGGATCGGCGTTGGGAAGAGGTCGATGTTCCGGGAGACCGGCGCGCCGGTCACCGTGACGACGAACGGCACCGTTGCGTAGTCGTTCAGGTTGGAGGGCCGGGCCTCAAGCGTGTGCGTCCCGTTGGAGAGCTGGACCGTGTACGTCCCACTTCCGCCGGTCGCGGCGCCGAGCTGCGTCCCGCCTTCCCAGATCTGGACCCCGCTCAAGGACGATCCCGTGAGGCCGTCCAGGACCGAGCCGGTGACGGCGTAGGTCATGACCGGGAGCGCAAAGTCGACCCCCGTGAGGGGTCCCTGGACCGTGATCGTCGCGGTCTGGGTCACGTAGCCGGCGAGGCTCGCGCTCAGGGTGTACGTGCCCCAGTAGAGGGGGAAGGAGTACGTTCCGTTGACGCTCACGTAGGTGGAGCTTCCGCCGGTCGCGGTGACGATCGCCCCGCCGAGGGGGGTGGGTGCCGATCCCGCCGAGAAGACCGTCCCGGAGATGGGGAAGCGGTTCCCGGGTCCGATCGGGACGAGCAGGAAGGCCGGAACCGCGGTGGTCTTACCGCTGGTGAGCTGGGCCGACACGAACGCCGTCTGGTATCCGGGGGCGCTCGCCTGGAGGATGTACGGTCCCGGAGGGCCGCTCACCGCGTACCGGCCGTCGCTGCCGGCCGCGGTGGGGCGTTTGCAGAAGTGGGTCCCCCAGTTCTCGCACGCGTCGACGGTCGCGAGCGCGACCGGCGCGTCGGTCGTGCTGCTGTCGACGAGGCCGGTCGCGGTCCCGAACTCCTGGACGAAGACGGTGCCGACGGGGAGCGTGACGCCGGCCGCGAGCGAGACGGGTAGGTAGGAGTCGTTGTAGAAGGTGCCGTTGACCTCGAGTACGTACGTTCCCGCCGGCGCGCTCAGGTAGAACGAGCCGTCGAACCCGGCGACCACGGTCGTGAAGCAGGGGCCGGCTCCGGTTCCGGAGAAGGGCTCGGCGCAGAGACTGGCGTTCGCGCCCGCGAGCGGAGTCCCGCCGGGCAATCCGAGCACGGTGCCCGCGACGTTCGCATACTCGTAAATGTCGATGGGACCGAGCCAGTACCACTGCTCCGAAGCGACCGCGACGTAGTCGGGGGCGTTCGTCACGTACCCGACCGAGTTGACCTCGACGACGTCCAGCCCGGGCGCGGCGATCAGGGTGAAGAGGCCGGTGGCGTTCGTTTCGACCGTGTTGACGCAGCTCGGCTGGACCTTGGGGCAGACCGTCACGCTGGCGCCCGAGACGGGGAGGCCGCCGGGCTCCTCGAGCACGACGCCCTGGACGATGCCGTCCCCCGTGAGGTGGACCGGCGCCGCATTGACCCACTGCCCGGCGGTGACGTTGTACCGCGAAAGGTTCGTCGAGAACCCGGGCAGGCTCAGCGCGACCGAGTCGGCCGTTCCGATCGGGGCGTCCGACAGGTAGTTGCCGAGGCCGTTGGTGACGAGGCCGAGTCGCCCGGCCTGGTTGTTCGCACCAGTCACCGACACCGCGACCCCGGTGAGACCGGCTCCCGTGACGGCGTCGGTCACGACCCCGGCGACCCAGCCCCAGGGCTGGACCGAGAAGGAGTGGGCCGTGCCGGTGGTGTTGACCACGGTCGTCTCGCTCGAGTTCACGTGGACCGTGAACAGGTGGTACAGGTAGTCCGGCGCGCTCAGGTTGGCGGAGTCGTTGACCTTGAAGCTCGGCGGCGCGGTGAGGTTGATGTACCCGCCCCCGTTCGCCACCCCGGACGCGATCATCGTGTTCGGGGCGTTCCCGAGCAGGTTGGTCGATTGGACGGAGAGGGTCGCGTACGGGACCGACTGGCCGGTCGCGGCGTTCTTGACCTGCATGGCGACCCATCCGTAGTGTTCCAGGTTGAACCGCGCGCCCAGGTTGGTCACGTTCCCCGCGGGCAGCACGTCGGTCACGTTCTCGCCGGGCCCCGACGCGTTCGGGTTGATCGCGACCGCGATGGGCACCCACGAACCGAGTCCCCCGACGGTGACGTTCAACCCGCGGCTCTCGGGAAAGAACATGGTGAATCCGCCCGTCGTGTTCAGGCCCACGCCACCGGTCGCATCGACCGGGAACGTGGAATCGAAGGAGATCTGGTCGCCGACGACCGGGGAGACGCCCGTCGTGACGTTGTGCACCACCTCACCGATGATCGTCCCGAAGATCGCGAGGCCCATCAGGATCGGGGGACCCACGAGCCCGGAGGCGTTCGTCACGTTGACGGCGGTGCGGTTGGAGATGTAGCCGCCGGGATAGGTGCCGGGCCCGGTGCCCGTCGTGGTCGTGAGCACGAGGTCGTAGGTGCCGGCCGGGGCGCTGACGTTGAAGTCGCCGCCCGAATCGACCGGGGTCGTACCGCAGGGGAAGCCTCCGCCCAGGCACACCTGCACTTGCGCGCCGACGGGGCCGAGACCCAGGGCGTACGTCACGCCGTCGCGCCAACTCAAGGGGTCGATGACAAGCCGCCCGGTCACGGTCGGGAAGGGGGTTAGCGAGATCACGCCCGCGTAGAACGTGTTGAGCCCGCCCGTGACGTTGACGAACAGGCTCGAAGAGTAGTAACCGGTCTGGGACACGGAGAGGGTGTAGGATCCGATCGGAAGCGAATCGTTGAACTCGCCGCCACTGCCGCGGACGGTAGACAGGATCACCGGTGGACCCCCGTTGGTCGGAACGGCCGTGATCTGGGCGGTGGGGAGGCCGATCCCGTACTTCGTGTCGATCACACGGCCCGTCACCCAGGATCCGATCCCGGTCGGAGCGGAGGCCGGCCGCGGGCTAGAGAGAGCGCCGTGAAGGAGAGGGGGGTGGAGATGCGCGGGTCCGCCGATCGGCTGGAGGGGGGTCAGCACGATCGAGGGGACCGTGAAATTCTCCCCGGGGGTCGTGACGTTCACCCAGGTCCAGTCCGAGGTGTAGCCGGGCGCCTCCGCCCGGACCTCGTAGGTCCCGAGCGGGATCCCGCCGGCGGGAACCGCTCCGTAGTACCGTCCGTCCGTGGAGGTCGTTCCGTCCGCCCCGATCTCCGTGCAGGCGGAGGGATGGGTGACGGGGCAGCTCGCCACGGTGGCCTCGTAGATGCCGTTGCCCTCCGGGTCGGTGACCTGGCCCGCGAGGTACCCGTACGGAGTCAGGAGGATCGTGCCCGTCGAGTTCAGGCTGTTGACGTAGACCCACGTCTCGTTCGCGATGTACTGGGGGGCCGACACCTTGACCTGGTCCCATCCCGCCGGTGCGGAGACGTTGAAGAACCCCTCCGGGTTCGCGACGCCCGCCCCGCAGACGGCCGCCGCCGAGGAGGCGCCGGCCTCGCAGGCCTCCACGCCCGGAAGCCCGATAACGGGCGTCAGGCTCTGCGCCTGGAGCACCCGTCCCGAGACCTCGGATCTCGTGAGGTCGATCGATGTGACGTTCGGGTCCGTCACCGCCGAGAGATGCAAGGGCATCTGCTTCCATTGAAGGTACGGCACTTCCGCCCACGTGTAATTCTGGGCCGATTCCGAGGAGACCACAACGATCCTCACGGGTCCGGGTGGGGCCGGCACGCAGAACGTGTAGGCCGCCACGGCCAACGGAGGCTGGGGGCAATCCTGAGGAGCCGGATTGTTCGAGGCGGCAGCCCCGGTATCGTTGAAGGTCGTCTCACCGCACAGCGTGGGCTCGTCGGTCGAGCATGCGGAAACGCTCCAGTCGCCCGCGGTCTTGGGCAGCACCTCGCCTTGAATGTACGTACCGGGTAGAAGGTTGATCGACCCGGCGTCGACCAGTCGGTCCGGCGTCACGTTGGTCCAGCCGGTGTTGGGGAACACGGGCAGTCCGGGCGGGATCGGCCAGGTGGGGAAGCCGGTGCAGGTGCCCGCAGTGTCGGGAGAGACGGAGATCTCGTTGCGAAGAGGAAGGCCGGCGATGACGAGCGGGGTCTCGATCGGGGTGCACGCGGTGCCGCAGTTAGTGTTCGTCAGGTTGCCGGTCGGGGTCAGCGCACCCATCTCCACAGCATCGAGGCTGCAGGCCGAGACGGTGACGAGGCCGACGCCCCAGACCGAGGCCGGGCTGCTGGGGTTGGATGGGTCCGGAATACCGGTCAGGTTGATCTCGGTCTGGATCGCCCCGATCGGGACCAGGTCCACGACGCCCATCGCCACGGGCGCGCTCCCGTCCGGCACGGGGGGAACGACGCCGAGGGAGGTCGTGTTGATCACGAAGCCGACCGCCTCCACGGTCACCGTGTCCGGGCCCACGGGCGCCGCCGCCACGACGGTCGGCCCACCGGACGCCGACCCCTGGTTGGCGCATGCACCGGTAGCCTTCGAGCAGACCGTCAACGCGGCCGCGGTGCCGCCGATGTCCTTCCCCGTGATCGAGTTGACGATCTGAACGCTGACCGGCGTCGCCTTCTCCAGAAGGACCGTGCCGACGTTGAGGGTCTGGCCGGACGAGACGTTGACGAACGTGTTGTTCGAGGAATACGCCGCGTAAACGAAAATCGGGGAGAACGTGATGGTGGATGGGACCGGGGGAACGGCGACCGTGAACGCGCCGTTCGACTGGGAGTGGGCGGAGGGGGAGGCGACGAACGTTCCGTCCCGGGTCTCCGCCGTGACGTTGATCCCGCCGATCGGCTCCTGGGCGGGGTCGTCCGCGCGGACGAATCCGGTGACGAAGCCGTCCTCGACCAGTTCGATCGTCCCGACGTTGACGTTCGAGCCGGAGGTCACGTACGTCCAGGTCCGGTTGGTCATGTAGTAAGCGTCAGAGATGTAGACCTCGTTCTCGCCGACGGCGGCGGCGACCTTGAACGAGCCGTTGGCGGTGGTGGCGACCGGGACGCAGCCGACCGAGGGGCAGAATCCCGTGACCGGCTCCGCGGCGACGACCGCCCCAGAGAGCGCGGGGTTCGGGGGCTTCGTGGCCACGACCCGTCCCACGATGTAGCCGTAGTTGAGGGTCGGCGAGGCGGCCGGGGGCGCAGGGACGCCGGCGGTAGAGAGGGAGGTGGCCCGGGTCGAGGGGGTGCCGACGGACCCGAACGTGCTCGAGTTCCCATCGAACTTCTCGTTGGCCGCCTTCAGAAGTCGAGGATAGTTCTTGAGGGCCATACCGTAGGGAATAGGGTTGATGAGCGGTTCACCGGCCGGGTTCTGGCCGGAGGCACCGGCGCTCGTCGCCGAGGGCGGAGCGGGCGCAGCCGCCGCATGGAGGGAGAGGGACGCCGCGGGGGTGGAGGGGGCCGGAGCCGCCAACGCGGTCGCGGCCGAAAACGCCGAAAGGACCATGAGCGCACCGACGAAGACGGCCATCCCCCAACGTCGACCCTGTACGGGGGCGGTCACGTGGAAACGGAGCGCGGAAAGGAAGGGGCGACCCGACCTCGCGGGACCCGTGGGACCCGAGGGAGAGTTCATAGCGGCAACTTCGCGGAGAAAGGCGTGGCGTGCCATCACGTGGCGCGCGACCACGTATGCCCATTTAATCTAGTCCCTCGCCACGACCACCCTCGTTCCGATGGCCCACGGGTACACTTCCCGGAATGGGTGTCTCGTACCGGTCACCTGGGTCGGGGGGCATGGGGGTCCGCCATTCCCGATCCCCGGCCGCGCCCCTGACGAAATCGACGCCCCATGTGGCCCCCTTCGCCGACGGATCCGGACCGTCCGGCGGGGGCGGGCCCGGAAAGGGAGAGGTTTATCTTGCGCAGGGGTGTGGGGCGGTCCGGACGGGTCGTCGGAATGGACGTTTCGCTCTACGCGTTGGCGCTCGCGATCTTTGCCGTGCTCTACCTCGCGATCGGGGTCTTCCTGGCTTTCACGCTGATCTTGACCCTGATGATCATGTTCCTGTACCTGGTCGTGCGCTACCGGGACCTTCCGGGGAACTATCCCCACTCGGCCGGGGACGCCGTCCAGACGATGATCTTCATCGGGATCACGTGGGCGATCTTCACCTTCGTGGCCGACAAGAATCCGGTCCCGTTCATCGGCACGGGCCTCACGTACACCAACCAGTCCCTGATCCCCCTCGACGCGATCATCGCGATCGCCTTCGTCGTATCGATCACCTTCCTGATGATCTTCGCCTTCATCGCGGGCCGCCCCAAAGAGCCCGAGATGGGCGAGCAGACCCCCAAGCAGAGCGTCGGAGCCGGGTAGACCTCCTTCCCGGACCGGACGGACCGCCCGGCCGGTTCCGACCCCAGGGATCGGGGAGGCTCACTTCCGGCGCACTTCGCGGCGGACCATGAGCACGACGATCGCGCCCAGCACGGCGGCGCCGGCCACGCCGCCCACGAGCCACCAGGTCGTGGCGCCGGTAGTAGTCCCTCCCGACCCGAGCGGAGTGAGCACGAGGGAGACCGGCGCGTTCGCGGCGACCCCCAGGGTCAGCGAGACGTTCGTGCTCGCGTACCCCGCGTCGCTCGCCTCCACTTCGTAGACGCCTGGGTAGACCGTCACGACGAACCGGCCGTCGGCCCCCGACGTAGCGGTCGCGCTCCACTTGGGACCGTCCGCGGTCGTGCCGGTGAGGGTCACGGCCGCTCCCGCGACCGCCTGACCGGTCAGCGCATTGGCGACCAGGCCGTCGACGTGGACGACGGGCGGGTCCAGGCTCAGGTCCCAGACGAGGGGCGTGCCGGACACGGTCAGGACGAACGGAACCGGCGCGTACTCCACCGACGCCGCCAGGTCGGTCGCGACGAGGGGGTGCGTCCCGTTGGGGAGATCCAGCGAGTACGAGCCGTTCTCGGCGCTCGGGGCGCCGTCCGGGACCCCGCCCTCCGTCATCTGAACGTCGACGAGCGGGAGACCCGACAGCCCGTCGCGCACCGTGCCGGTGACGAGGAAGGTCATGACCGTGAGCCGGAACGTGAGGTCCGTCACCGGGGCCGTGACGTTCAGCGTGAGGCGACCGGTGACATACCCCGGCAGCGCGGCGGTCAACGTGTACGTTCCCCAATCGAGCGTGAGGGAGAACGCGCCCGTGGCCGACGTGCCGGTGGCGACCCCGCCCCCCGCCGCGACCACGGCGCCCGAAAGAGGGGTCGGGGTCGGCCCTGCCGCCTCGACGAACCCGGAGACGACGTACTGGTTGCCCGGCCCGATCGGGATCAAGAGGAGCGGGGGCACGGTGACGGTGGCGCCGCTGACCAGGGACACCGCCTCGTACGACGTCTGGTACCCCGGCGCGCTCGCCGAGACCGTGTACGGTCCCGAGGGTCCCGCGACGGCGTAGCGGCCGTTGCTTCCAGTGGTCGTAGCGCCCAGGCAGAGGTCGGTGCCCCACGCCTCGCACGCCGTGACGCTCGCCCCCCCGATCGGGCTCCCCGTCGGTCCCGCCTCGACGAGCCCGGTCCCGACCCCGAATTCGAACACGAAGACGATCCCGACCCTAAGCGTCTCACCGTTGGTGAGGGCGAGAGGGAGGGCCGTGGTGTTGTAGAACGGCGCGCTCGCTTCCAGTACGTACGAACCGGCGGGGCCGGATACGAAGAACGAGCCGTTCTCGCCGGTCTCGACGGTGTCGAAGCACAATCCCCCGTAGCCGGCGATGGCCGACGGGCAGAGGGTCACAGTGGCCCCCACGATCGGGAGCCCGCCGGGAATGGCGAGGACCTCGCCGGCGACGTTGGCGTAGGAGTACACCCCGATCGCCCCCAGCCAGTACCACTGGTCCGAGCCGACCTGGAAGTACGCGGGGGACGGGACCGTGAACCCGGGCGCGGAGACCGTGATCGTGTCGAGCCCGACCGCGGCGTCGACCACGAAGATCCCGGACGCGTTGGTCGAGACCTGGTTGGCACATGTCAGCTGGGGGTCCGGGCAGGCGGAGACCGTGGCGTCGTAGACCGGCGTCCCGCCCGGGAGCGCGACCACCTCCCCCTCGACCGTCCCGTCTCCCGTGAGGGCGACCGTGGCCGCTCCGAGGACCTCACCGGAGGAGACGGGATACGTCGTGAGGTTGAACGAGTACCCCGGTTCCTGGTGCGAGACCGAGTCGTTCTCTCCGACCGGGGCGTCGGTGAGGAAGAGCCCCGCGCCGTTCGTGGTGATACCGGAACGCCCCTGCTGGAAACCGGCCCCATTGGATTGGATGTTCACCCCCGAGAGAGCCTCCCCGGTCACGGTATCGACCACGATCCCCTGGACCCATCCCCAGGGTCGGAGGTCGACCCCCCCGTGCCGGACGGAGGTGTTCACGTCCGTCGTTTCGCTCGAGTTGACGAACACCGAGAAGTGTTGGTAGAGGTAGTCGGCCCCCGAGAGGTTGAGGGCCACGGTGGAGCTCGAGGGAAGGCTCGGGGGCGCGGTCATGTTGAGGTACCCCAACGCGTTGGCGACCCCCTGGGACGTGTACTCCACCGCCGTCCCCTCGAGCGTTCCCCCCTCGTTGGCGGACAGGGTCGCGTACGGCACCGGGGCGCTCGTCGCTGAGTTGGTGACCTGCATGACGACCCAGCCGTAGTGAGTGAGGGCGAACGCCGACCCCACCGCCAGCGAACCCGCGACCCCCAGGGCGTAGGTCGGGCTGCCGCCGGGTCCGCGTTCCGTCCCGGTGAACTGGGCCGCCCCGGGGATCCAGGCTCCCAGGCCGCCGGCCACGACGAGGAGCTTCGGGGTCGGCGGGTAGGCCATCACGAAGGCGCCGCTGGTGTTCAGTTCCGTTCCACCCGACACGTTCGAGACGGCCCCGCCCAGGTCGATCGCCGTCGCCCCGCTGAATTCGATGGCATCGTAGCGCACCGGCGACGCGCCGCTCGTGTTGGCCGCCACGACCGAGCCGGTGATGACGCCAAAGATGTCGAGTCCGATCACGGGCGATGCGCCGATGAGTCCTGTGGCGTTCGACACATCCACGTACGTCTGGTTCGCGAGGAACCCGCCGGCGTACGTGTCGGGTCCGACGAGGGCGCTGGGGGTCAGGTTGACCTCGTCGTACGTGCCGGGGGGCGCGCTCACGTTGAAATCCCCGGACGAATCGGTCAGTCCGGAATTGCACGTCGTCCAGCCGCGGCTGCAGACCGTCACGACCGCCGGGGCGCCGAGCCCGTCCGCGTACGTAACGCCCTCCCGCCAGGCGCCGGGGTCGATGACCGACCGGCCGGTGATCACGGGGTAGGGTTGGAGCGCGATCGTTCCGATATCGACGGGGTCGACCTCCCCGGTGATGTTCACGAACACGGAGGCCGGGAAGAACCCGGTCTCCGAGATCCCGATGTCGTAGGCGCCTGTGGGAACGGAATCGTTGAACTCGCCTCCGGTGCCCTGCGCGGCGGTGAAAGTGACCGAAGGACCTCCGTCGACCGGGGTGGCGTTGACGAAGGCCTGCGGAAGGCCGACCCCGCCCTGCGCGTCGATCACCCGCCCGATGACCCACGCCCCTACCGCGGCGGACGGGGTGGGCGCGACGGCCACCCGGGGCTCGAACCCACCGGGCGCCAACAGCGGCGCGAGCACGATGGTCGGGGCCGTGAATACGTTCCCCGGGGTCGAGACGTTGACCCAAGTCCAGTCGGTTCGGTACCCCGGCGCCGTAGCGACGATCTCGTACGTGCCGAGCGGGAGCGAGCCGGCATCCAGGGCGCCGAAGTACCGGCCGTCCGTGGACGTTTGCCCACCCTCGCCGAGGAGGCTGCACGAGTACGGTTGGGGCGCCGGACAGCTCTGGACCGTCGCCGAATAGAGGCCAACTCCGTCCGGGGTGACCACCTGTCCCTGGACGTCCGCCTCGGGCGTCAGGAGGAGCGTGCCGGTGTTGTTCGTTCGGTTCACGTAGACCCAGCTCGAGTTCCCCACGAACCCGGGCCCTGAGAAGGTGACCTGGTCCCAGCCGATCGGGGCGGAGGTGTTGAAGTATCCGGAACCGTTCGATCCCCCCTGCCCGCATCGATTCGACCCCGAGGAGAGCCCTGCGGGACAGACCGAGACGGCGGCGTACGCGACCGGGTCGAACGTCCCGGTTTCCTCGATGAGGCCGGTCAACTCGGCGGAGACCAGCCAGATCGACGCCACGCTCGGGTTGCTGGCGACGGTCAGCGGGAGCGGGTTGTCGGTCCACTCAAGATACGGGATGTTCGCCCAGGTGAAATTCGTGCTCGCGGTCGGCGAGGTCACCGTGATCCGGACCGGGCCGGGAGGAGCCGGCGCGCAGAAGGTGTAGTTCGCTCCCGACGCCGTCTCTCCGGGGCAGTCCGACGGGGGGACTTGGTACGGGTCCCCCAGGTAACCCGCGTCGCTCGTCACCGCGGGATCGCACTCCGAGGTCTCGTCCGTCGAGCAGATGTTGACGGACCATCCGGTTTCGTTCCGGGGCAGGACCTGCCCTTCCACGTAAGTGCCGGGTAACAGGTCGATACTACCGGCGTTCAGGAGGTGGCCGGCAGAGAGGTTCGCGTATCCCCAATTGGGGCCTACCGGTAGGTCCGGCGGGGTCGGCCAAAGGGGATGGCCCGCGCCACACTGGGACGAGATGTCGGGTGCCACGGCGATGAAGTCGCGGAGCGGAGGAGCCGGCATCTCGAGCGGGAGGCCGGGAGGTACGCAGGCCCCTACGCATTCGTTGGAGAGGGGGATGAGGGCGGCGCTCAACCACGTGGAGTATCCGTCCAGGCTGCAGACCTGCACGATGGCCCACCCGACCGGCCAAAGAGAGGTCGGAGGGGTGATGCCATACGGGGCCGGGACCCCCGTGATATTGACATCGATCGCGATCACGCCGTCGGGCACCATCTCGATCGTCCCCATCGGGAAGGGCGGCCCGGTCAGGGGGCTCGGCGGAACGATGCCGAGCGAGGTGTCATTGGTCACGTATCCGTTGGCCCCCACGGCCACGGAGTCGGGTCCCACGGGAGCCAGTGCGGTCATGGTCGGCCCGGTGTAGTTGTAGTTGGTGCTCCTCGACGCGCAGGACCCGGATACTTTCGAGCAGACCTGGACCGTGACCTCCACGTTGGCGACGGGTTGGCCCGTGACCGAGTTGACCAGGTCCACGCCGATCGGCGTAAGGTGCTCGAGGTAGACCGTTCCGATGTCGAGCGTCCGCCCCGCCGAGGCGTTGACGAACGTCACGTTCGGGAGGTAGGAGGAGAGGATGGGGGGATTGAAGTTGATCTGGGACGGCTCGGGTGGGACGGCGATGGTGAAGCTCCCGTTCGCCGCCGTCGACCCTGTCGGGAAGGCCTGGAAGATCCCGTCCCGGGTCACGGCGGTCATGTTGACCCCGGCGACCGGCTCGTGGGCGGGATCGTCGGTCAGCAACAGGCCCGTGATGTACCCGTCCTGGACCAGCCCTATCGATCCGATGTCGGTCGTTCCCCCGTCGGTGACGTTCACCCAGGTACGATTGGTGACATAGTAGCTCGCGGAGACGACCACCGTGTTCTCGCCGGTCGCGGCGGTGATGTAGAACGTTCCGTTGGAGCCGGTCACCGCCGTGATGCAACCGTCGGTGGGGCAGAAGCCCGCCACCGGTTCGATCGAAACGTTCGCGCCGGAGACCGGCGCATACGGCGGCCGGACCGAAACGATCACCCCGTCGACGTAACCGACCGTCGAGGACGCCGCCCGGGATAGCCGAGGAGGGGTCGCCGCCATGGGCAGGGGCGCCACGCTCGACCGGGCGGCCGCCAACGCGTCGGTGGCGTTGTGCTGCGCGGGGGCGATGAGAAACCCCGAGTGTTCGAGGGTCCGCAGCGCCAGGGCGGGATCGATCGACGGCTCTCCGGCGGACGATTGCCCGGGATACGCGACCGGCGGGGGCGGAACGGAGCTCGAGGGCATAGGGATGGTCGAGGCGAGGAGGGGGGGACCGGCCGCCCCCGTTCGTGAAGGTGGAGGGGAGGAGGTCCCGGGGACGAGCGGGACGATCCCCGCGATCACGAAGGTCACGAAGAGAAGCGTCCCGGTGCGGAGGATACCCGATCTCCAACGGGAGTCCTTGCGCCACCGGTTCCGAGCGGACCTTCGTATCCCCGGACCCCCCGGTAACGGAGGCTCCGCCGTGCGCGCCATGAGTTCGGGCGTGCCGACGAGGGGCCGTCGGTATTTAGTGACGGGCGTACGCGAAATGGTCCGCGTCCCTCGGGAACCCGTCTCCCTACGGGGGCCGTCGGAGAGCGACCCGAAGGAGCGCAGCACCGAGGGCCTCCGTGTTCCGTTTCGGAGGCCCGAACTCGGGCCGACTAGCCCGAGGGGGGCGACTCCTCGGCGGGTGCGGCGGGTTCGCCCGCCCAGGCCGCCGCCGGAGCGGGGCCGCGACCGCGGCCCCGCAGGAGCAGCGCCGCGAGAAGGATCGCGACCGCCACGACCACCAATCCGATCACGACCGCGTAGAACTGGGTCGACGTGAGGCCGTTGTTGGTGGTCACCGTGATCGTGGTGTTCCCCGTCGTCCCTCCGCCTCCGCCGGTTCCGAGGGCAGTGAGGTGAACCGCGAGCGTGACGGGGGTGCCGGGCTGTACGGTGACGTTGTTGAAGTAGGGAGCGTAGCCGGTCGCCGTCACTTGGACGGAGTAGGTACCCGGAGCCTCTTCGAGGCTGAAGGCACCGTTCGCGAGCGGTACCACCGCGCCGTCCACCCAGACCTCCGCCGTGGTGGGCGCGATGGTGGCGTTCAGCCAACCCGGGTTCGGCGTATACGGAACGGACACTATCACGGGCCCCCCGTTCACCGCGAACATCCCGCTCCCCGAGGAGAGGGAGTAATCGGTGACGGACGGGACGGAGTACGAGTAGCTATCGTTGACCGCTAGGAAGGCGATCTGAGTTCCGTGGCTCGAGTACGTCGTCGCGGTCCCGACGATCACCGACCACCCGGTCCCCGCGCTCAGTCCCGTCTCATCGAAGGTCACGAGGTAGGAGGTCGGGACCGTGACCGAGGACGGGGCGAAGGTGACCGGGACGGTCTTTCCCGCGTCGTAGATCGTCACGCTGCCGGAGGACGGGGAGACCGTAAGATCCAGAACCGCTCCGATCGTGTAGTTCCAGTTGCCGTTCGGCAGGGAGAAGACGATCGCAGTGCCGGCGGACGCGGACTCGGTCGAGCCCGCCATCGAGACCGACCAGGTGCCGGAGTTGTCCCCGGTCTCGGTGAAGGTGACGGAGTAGGAGAGCATCCCGCCCGGACCCGACGGACACGCGTCGCCGCCGGTCGCGATGGTCGGCCCTGTGATGGGACCACCCACGAACGGCAGATGATCACCGATCGCGTAGTCGTCCCACCAGTTGCCGCAGACCGTCGTCGCTCCCACGATGCTCCCCGTCAGACGGTAGCCGTTCACCATGGAGACGATGTTCGCGGGTTCGGCTGCGGCCAGGTTCCAGTTGTCGAGATTGATCTGGTGGTTCCCGCTGTACAGGTTCTCGCTCGGCGAGAAGGCGGTCTGGGTCGTGTTGAAGAGATTGTTGTAGAGCGTGTCCCCCGACTCGTACTCCCAGATCGCGAACTGGACCGGGAAGCTCGCCGCGTAGAGGAGCCCGTTGACGAACGTGTTCCCCCAGACCACGTTGTGGCTCCCCTGCATGAGCACGATCCCGACCCCCTGGTCGACGAAGTGATTGTCGCCGATGAGGGAGTTCGTGGCGCCCCAGAGGACGATCTCGCCGGTCGGGTTGAACGGCGGGTAGGCGAACAACGCCCCGTAGAGCCATCCCCCGATGTCCTGACCTCCCCACACGGTCGCGTGGTCGGTATCGTAGAGCTCGATCTGGAGCTGGTTCGTGCTGGGCAGACCGAGGTTGGCGAGCGCGCGGGCCGCCTCGGGTGGGAAGGCGACGCTGAACGGCGCCGGATTATCGAGCACGAAGTAGGCCGTGGTGTTGCTGATGAGAACGCCCGGGAACACCGGGAAGAGGAAGTCGTTCGCTTCGCTGTACAGTAGGGAGAAGGTGGTGTACTGGTTGTTCTCGAGCAAGTACGGGTCTTGGGCCGTCCCGGATCCGGCGCTCGAGATGGTCGCGAGTTGCGCGTTGGTCCAGGCGAAGAGGGGAGTGTAGACCCCCGCCGTGGAGTCGGCGGAGAGGGTGATGTTCTCCCAGAGGGTGTGGCCGGCCGTGCCGGTGTACGGGAGCTGGTACGGATCGTAATCGCTCAGCTCGAAATCCGCCGTGTACGACGCGGGCGGCAGCGAGAACGAGTACGAAGCCGCCCCGGGAGCGGTCGGCGCCCACGCCGCATCGAGGGAGTAGAACTTCGAACCGTTCGAGATGAACACGAAGCTGTTCGACGGCGTGAGCGAGCCCCGCAGGGTCGTCACCCCGATGTTCCCGCCCGGAGTGGCGTTCCACATCGGCTCGACGAAGGAGGGACCCGCCCCGAGCTGGATCACTCCGGGGGTCGTGTACACCTCCGAGACCCCTTCCGACGTCTCGCCGGTGTCCGTCCCGCTGGTCCACGCGGTAGGATCGTTCTTCCACTGGCCCGCGGTCAGGTTCCAGTAGCGGAGCTGCATCGTGGCGTTCAGGGCGTACGCCTGGGTCGTGCTGCCCCCACCGGGACCGCCGATCATGAGCTCGGAATCGTACAGGAGGAACTTCGTCGGGGTCAGCTTCCCGCCGTTCACCTGGAACTGCGGGTCCGGGAAACTCGACGAGGACGAGGCCTTCGAATTGAAGAGGACGGTGTCGAAGATCCCGTGGGCCAGGGTCAGTCCCGAGAGGTCGGCCAGATGGTAGCCGAATCGGACCACCGAGTACTCGTGACCCGAGATGTTCTGCGTCGTGGAGTTGGTGTAGAGGTTGACGGTGAAGGGGGTCGTGACGGTCCAGTTCTGGCTCACGTCGTAATAGTACGAGCCCGTTGGCGTTCCGTTGCCCTGGTAGAAGGTCGATACCGGCTCGGCGGTGGACGGGTTCGAGAAGTTCCAGATGTTGTCGAGGAACTCGAGGAAGCCGGTGCTCGGCTGGTAGAACATCACGTCCTGCGTCCAGAACACGTCGTTCGGGTTGCCGGCGACCGTGACGTTCGAGAGAACCGTGTTCAGTTGGACCCCGAAGACGTCGGGTCCGTCGTTGTCGATGTAGAACATGTCGCCGCTGTTCCAGGTGAACGTCCCTTCCCAGCTGGTGCTGTCGAGGACGTAGGGAGTGGGAGTGCCGGTCGTGTTCCGGACCCCGAAGTCTCCGATCCCCATCGGCGCGGGGGAGTTGTTGTGGATCGCCGAGACCGTGTTCCCTCGCATGACGCCGCCTCCGAGGAAGTTGGGAAGGTACACGTCCTTCTGGGGGACGTGGGAGGCACGGATCTCCGAGAGCACGTGCTGTTGGAGCGCGGCCCGCTGGGCCATCGAGCTCGCCGGGACGGTCGGGGGCAGCGTCGCAATTCGGGTCGGGGGCACCGCAACGGCCGTCGCGGAGTGGGTCACTGCGCCCGCCGCGGGAACGGACGCGGAGGGGGCGCTCGAGTGGGGCGCCACGACCAGGGCACCGGTTCCGACCAAGACGGCGATCATCACGGCGACGAACGTACGCGTCCGCATCGGGCGCGGGGAGGAGGCGGACGGGTCAAAACCTTTCCTGAATCCCGGGAGGTTCGGCGACAGAACCGGGGAGGACTGTACCCCTGCGATCCGTCGTCGGGGGCGGCCCCTCGAAGGGAGCCGAGCCGCCGCGCCTCCTCTCGGTTCGGTCTGCGTCGGCTCTGGATGGTGTAGAACCGCTAAGAGGGCCGCAGGTCTCGTTGGCGCGGGATGGGTCCGCTCGCCTGCCACCGCACCGTCGCGTGCGGGGGGGTGGTCGCGGTCGCCCTCCTCCTGCTGGGATCGCTCGCTGGCTTGCCGATCGGAATCCACCCAACGCCGTCGACGCGCGACCTGGCCTCCCTCCGAACGGACGCGAGGGGGGTCGGCCGACTCGATCCGACCGCGGGGTCAGCCACCGGGCGCGCGCGAGAGGGGCCCGTGTCGCCCGGAATCTCCGTCGGCGGCGACCCCACGGGGATCGCGTTCGACTCCGACAACGGGTACCTCTACGTCGTCGACGGGAACTCGGGGACCGTCACCGTGATCGACGGCGCCACCGGACATGTCGTGGTGTCGGGCATCCCGGTCGGTTCCTCCCCCCGCCAGATCGCCTTCGACTCCGGCACGGGCAACCTGTACGTCACCGACTCGGGAATGAGCGCGCTCACCGTGATCAGCGGCGCCTCCAACGCCGTGGTGGTCTACGCGATCGGCACCGGGAACTCGCCCCAAGGGATCGCGTACGACGCGGTCCACGGGTACCTCTACGTGGCGAACCGGGGCAACGACAATGTCTCCGTCATCAGCGACGCCCAGGAGGCCCAAGTGGTGCCCGGTCTTCCCGTCGGAAGCCAACCGACCGGGCTCGCGTATGACCCGGCGACCGGGAACGTCTACGCGGCGAACTCCGGCTCGAAGAATGTCACCGTACTTGACGGAAGCACGGGACAGGTGCTGATCGGCGGGGTCGGGGTGGGGACCGACCCCGTCGCAGTCGCCGTCGCCGGCTCGACGGGATTGGTCTACGTGGCCAACGAAGGTTCGAACGACCTCACCTCGCTCAACGGGTCGAACAGCGGGGTCGTTACGTCGTCGATCCCTGTCGGGACCGGTCCGGACGCCCTGGCCTACGTTCCGACCCATAACGCGCTCTACGTCGCCGACTACGCGTCCGACCAAGTCACGGTCCTGAACGCCTCGACCGGAGTCGGGGTCGCGACGGTCGACGTGGGGGTCGGCCCCGACGGGATCGCGTTCGACCGCGCCAACGACTACGTCTACGTGGTCAACGCGGGGTCGAACAACGTCTCGGTCATCAACACGACGACCCACCAGCTCGTGATCGCGGCCATCCCGGTCGGCGCCGACCCGATCGACCTCGCCGACGACCCGGGGAGCGGTTTCCTCTTCGTTACCAACGCGGGGAACGACAACGTCACCGTGATCGACGGCCCGAGCGCGACCGTCGCACTTCCCGGTCTTGCGGTGGGGTCCTTCCCCACCGGGATCGCGTACGATCCGGTCAACGGCGAGGTGTACGTGGCCGACTCCGGTAGCGACCTCATCACGGTCCTCAACGCAACGACCGACACGACCGTCACTGCCATCGTGACCCAGACCGGACCGGATGCCCTCGCCGTGGACCCCTCGAACGGCAACGTCTACGTCGCGGACCCCGCGGCCGGGAACCTTAGCGTGGTCAACGGCACGACCAACCGGATCGTCGGGAACCCTGTGCCGATCGGCACGGGAGCGGACGGGCTCGCGCTCGACACCGCGAACGGGGACCTCTACGTGGCGGTCGCGGGAACGAACCACGTGGAGGTCGTCGCCACGTCGAGCGACTCGATCGTCGCCTCCCTTCCCGTCGGCTCGAGCCCCTCGGCCCTCGCGTTCGACCCGGCAACCGACAGCGTCTTCGTGACCAACTCGGCGTCCAACAACGTCACGGTGATCGACACGCTCACCAACCAGATCCGGGTAGCGGGGATCCCGGTCGGCACGTTCCCGGAGGGGATCGCTTTCGACCCGGTCTCGGGGGCGCTCTATGTGGCGAACTTCGCCTCGGACAACGTCTCCGTGATCAACGGCTCCACCGACCAGCCGACCCCGGCCAGCTACATCGTTCCCGCCGGACCCCAGGGTCTGGTCTACGACCCGGGCACGGGGGAGCTCTTCGTGGCGAGCTCGCACGCCAACCTCGTCACGGCGACGCCCGTCGGTGCCCCCCCGCGGTACTCGGTGTCCTTCTCGGAGACCGGCCTGTCTCCCGGTACGGGCTGGAGCGTGACCCTCGCCGGGACGCGGACGACCTCGGGAACGCCCACGATCTCCTTCTCGGAATCGGCGGGGACCTATCCGTACCGGATCGGCCCCGTCGTCGGGTACCAGACGCCGGTTGGCGGGAACGTCACTGTCGTGCACAGCGCGGTCCCGATCGCCGTGACATTCCTCCCGAACTCGACGCGGGTCGAGTCGTTCCCGGTCACTTTCCAGGAGAGCGGGCTCCCGATCGGAACCCCCTGGTCGGTGAACCTGAGTGAGATCGCGAACGAATCCCAAACCTCGATCGTCGGCTTCTCCGAGCCGAACGGAACGTACCCGTTCACGGCGACCGCGGTCGGATTCACGCTGAATGGGTCGACCGACTTCCTTACGGTCGCGGGACGGCCGTTGACGCTGGACCTCGCCTTCGTACCGGTCGAACTCGCCTACCCGGTCGCGTTCTCGGAGAGCGGACTTCCGAACGGATCGATCTGGTGGGTCGTTCTCGGCCCCGGAAATGCGACCTCGGGCGACGCAACGATCACCTATCAGGCCCTGAACGGCACGTGGAACTTCCGCATCGGGGGACCCGTCGGATACGCGCCGAGCCCCTCCACGGGATCCGTGACCGTTCACGGATCGCCCGTGACCCGGACCATCGCGTTCAGCCCGACCGGGGGAAGCTCTTCCGGGCTCCCCCTCCTGCTGATCGTCGGGGTCGGGCTCGGGATCCTCCTCCTCGTCCTGGTCCTCGTCCTGTGGATGCGGCGGGGCCGGGACCGCGCCCCGACCGAACCGGACGAAGCGGAGGTCGTGGAAGGGCCGTGGGTCCGCCCGTCGGCGGACGAAGAATCGCCCCCCTAGGGGACGACACCGGGCCCCCGCTCGGGTCCCTAGAGGACGTGCCGGTCGAACTCGGGCGGAGGGAGCTCGAGCCCGATCGCGTGGGTGAGGCCGGTCGCCTCGCGGATGTACCGTTCGCGCGCCTCCTCGTTGGTCCAGCGCTTCAGGCCGTACTCGATCGCCCGCCGGCTGGTCTCCGAGTTCGAATGCCCGAACATGTCGAGGGCCCGGGGGTACCACTTGTTGATGGCGGCCTGGGCCTCCTCCTTGGAGCCGTAGTACTTGGCTCCCTCCTGGACCATCCGGCGGAGGACGCTCGCGCCGAAATTGAGGTGGAGCTGCTCTTCGGAGAGCATCAGCGGCATCGCGCGCGCCAGCGGGCCGTACGAGCACTCCTGGAACGCGCGGAGCTGGTAGACCCCGACGCGGTCGACGAAGCAGGTGAACGCTCCGACATCGCCCCAGGTCAGGAACGGCATGTTGAACGCGTCGAGCTTGTGCTGGCCCTCGCGCTTCGCGAGGAGCTCGTCGATGAAGCGCTGCCCCTCCTCCCCGAAGTCGCGTAGGATCCGGCACGCCTGCAGGCCGTGACGGGACTCGTCGGCGATGATCCGGGACTCGATCCACCGGTCCTCGAGCGTCGGGGCCCGGTCCAGCCAGGGTCGGTGTTGCTGGATCGACGCGAACTCGGTGTCCGCCTGGACGACCATCAGCTTCACCACGAGCTTTCTCATGTCGGAGTCGAGCTCCTCGGCGGTCTCGTACTTGTGCGCCCCGGCGTTCGACCCCCAGAGAATCTCCCGGACCGGTTGGACGGTGCCGCCGTCCTTGAGCGACTTCGCGCCGGCCCCGGTTCGGGGTGTCTCGGTCGTCATCGATGCCTCCTGGACGAGCTAGGGCTCAACGACCCTTAAAGCTGGGCTTGCGCTTCTCCACGAACGCCGCCAGTCCTTCCTTCGCGTCTTCCGTGATGAAGAGCCGGTTCTGGAGTTCCCGCTCGAGCGCGAGCCCGCTGGTCAGGGGCTCTTCGACCCCCTCGGCGACCGAGCGCTTGATGAGGCTCACCGCGCGGCTGGGGCCGTGGGCGAGCGCGCTCGCGTAGGCCTGCACGTCCTGGGCGAACGTCTCCTTGGGGTACACGTAGTTGACGAGTCCGATCGCGAGGGCCTCGTCGGGGTTCAGGAGCTTCCCCGTGATCATCATGTCCAAGGCCCGGGCGGTGCCGATGAGGCGGGGGAGGCGCTGGGTGCCGCCCGTGCCCGGGAGCACGCCGAGCGTGACCTCGGGGAGGCCGATCTTCCCGGCATCCTTGGCCATCATCCGTAGGTCGCACGCCAGCGCGATCTCGAGCCCGCCGCCGACCGTATGGCCGCTGAGCGCGGCGATCACGACCTTCGGGGTCTTCGCGAGCTTGTCGAGCGTCTCCTGGCAGTGGAGGCAGAACATCGCCTTGAAATCCGGCTGGCTCGACTTCAGCATCTCGATGTCCGCGCCCGCGCTGAAGAAGCCCGGGACCGAGCTCTCGACGATGATCACCCGCGCGCTGTCGTCGAACCGGAGGTCGTCGATCGCGGCCGCGAACTCCCGCATCATCTCCAGGTCGTAGGTGTTCGCCTTCGGCTTCCCGATCTCGATGTGCCCGACGTGGTCCTCGACCCGGGTGCGAATGTACTTGCCCTGCATCTTCCCTCGGCCCCCCAGCGGTGGGTCGACGGTCCCACGCCCCCGGACAGATAACGCCGACGCTTCCCGGAAGTTCAGTTGGGTCCGGACGCGGGCCGCGTGCGTTCCTCGGTGCGTCCGTCCGGGTGACCGATCACGATCCGGTCGGCGAGTCCGACGAAGAGGCCGGTCTCGACGACCCCGGTCCACGCCCTCAGCGAGCGGTCGGTCTCCCCCGGATCGACGAGGGGGCTCGCCGGGGTCAGGTCGAGGATCGCGTTGCCGTTATCGCTTCGGAACTCCCGACCCTCCCGGTCGAGGCGCAGGCGCACGCCGAACCCCATCCGAACGATCTCCGACTCCAGGACCGGACGGGCGAACGGCACGACCTCCACCGGGATCGGGGACCGTTCGCCCAGGCGGTGGACGAGCTTGGTGGGGTCGACCAGGATGACCCGCTCGGTCGAGAGGCGAGCCAGGAGCTTCTCCCTAAGGAGCGCGCCACCCCCTCCCTTGGTGAGAGCGAAGGAGTCCGCGACCTCGTCGGCCCCGTCCAGCATCACGTCGAACCGATCCCCGGCTCGGAGCGGACGGACCGCAAGACCGAGGGTTCGCGCGAGCTCCTCGGTCGCCCGGGAGCTAGCGACGCAATCGAACCTCCCCTCCGGGAACTGGGCGGCGATCGCTCGGACGGCGTGGGCCGCGGTCGAACCGGTCCCGAGGGCGAGGCGGAGCCCGGGTCGCAAGCGACGGACCGCATGCTCGGCGGCCGCGGCCTTGGCCCGCTCGAGGTCCTCCGGCACGGGGTCGGGGAGGAGCGCCGGGTATTCAACCCGGCGCCCGGGCGCCGACACCTCTAAGTTGCCGCGTTCCTGCTTCGAGCGGATGCCGACGCGCTCGCCCCCCGCGGTACGGCCGGTCGTCGTCTCGATCGGGGGCTCCGTACTTCGGACCGGGGACCACGATGCGGAGTACCTGGAGCGGCTCGGGGACCTCTTGCGTCGGCTCGGACGTCGGTTCCCGCTCGGGGTCACGACCGGGGGAGGGGGGACCGCGCGGGATTACATCCAGCTCGGACGCGACTTGGACCTCACTGAGGTCGAGCTCGACGAGCTCGGGATCGAGGTGACCCGACTCCATGCGCGCCTCCTCGCGGCCCGGATCGGACCCCCGACGCCGGCCCACCCTCCCGCTTCGCTCCGAGAGGCGGTCCACGAGCTCGGACGTTCCTCGCCCGTGGTCATGGGTGGAACCGAGCCGGGGCACACGACCGACGCCGTGGCGGCGCTCCTTGCGGTGCGGGTCCGGGCCGCACGGGTCGTCAACGCGACGAACGTCGACGGCCTCTACGACCGCGACCCCCGGACCCATTCCGGCGCGCACCGGATCGCGACGATCGCGTGGCCCGAATTCCGTGAGCGGGTCCACGGCACGACGACCGGGAAGGCCGGGGAGAACTTCCTCTTCGACCGCCTCGGGGCCGACGCGCTCGCGCGCGCCGGAATCCCGCTCGCGATCGTGCACGGTCGGGACCTGACTGCCCTCGAGGCCGCGATGACCGGGCGCCGCTTCCACGGAACGCGGGTCGGGTGACGCCCGCGGCAACCCCTTAAGGGGTCGGGGGTGACCCGGCGCATGCACCGCGTCGTCTTCCTCGGTCCCCCCGGGGTGGGGAAGGGAACGCAAGCGGCCGAGATCTCCCGCGAGTTCGGCGTTCCCCACCTTTCGACCGGTGACCTCCTCCGCGCAGCGGTCGCCGGTAAGACGCCGCTGGGCCTCGAGGCCGAGGGCCACATGAGCGCGGGCCGCCTCGTGCCGGACGACCTGGTCCTTAAAATGCTGAAGTTACGGCTCGCCCAACCGGATGCTCAGGGGGGCTTCCTCCTCGACGGGTTCCCTCGGAACCCGGCCCAGGCCCTCGCGCTGGACCACATCACCGCGGTCGACGTGGTCGTCTCGTTCGACCTCCCCTCGGACGTATTGATCGCCCGTCTGGTCGACCGTCGCGTGTGTCCCGTGTGCAAGTCGACCTACAACCTGACCACCCAGCCCCCCCGAACCAGCGGCCACTGCGACCGCGACGGCCAGGAGCTCGTCCATCGGCCCGACGATCGACCCGAGGCCGTGAAGACCCGGTTGGAGGTCTATGCCCAGCAGACCGAGCCGCTCCTCGAGTTGTACCGGGGCCGGGGACTTCTGCGCCCGGTCGATGCCCGGGGAACGCCTTCGGAAGTTCGGACCCGGGTCCGTCAGGCGATCGGTTAGCGACCGACGCGACGAGGACGCGGAGCCACGGGCCCCGGAGGAGACGGACGCCCCCCACGCGACGCCAAGTTTATAGTCCGAACGCCGCTCGGACGAGATGTCCCGGCTTAGCTCAGTGGTAGAGCGGGGGACTGTAGGCGAGACTGCCGGACCACCGGCGGCCCCCGTAGATATCCTCAGGTCGCCTGTTCGAGTCAGGCAGCCGGGACCTGAGGCCGCGCGAGAGTCTACCACGCCGCGCCGTCCTCGGTGTCTCGAAGCTCTCAAGTAACGGGGCCGTTTGTATCGACCGACCCCCCCGCATCCATGCCCGGTACTTTCTCCGACTCCTGGAAGCTGACCAAGACCTCGTTCCGCCTCATTCGCGAGGACCGGGCCCTCCTCGTCTTTCCGGTCGTCGCGGGCCTTTCGATCCTGGGGGTACTCGTCCTGTTCCTGCTCGGCGCCCTGTGGTTGTTCCCGCTCGTCCTCGCGGGAGGAGCCGCGACGACCCATTACGAGGTCCTGGGCGCCCTCCTCTTTGTCGCCCTGTACTTCGCCATCTCGTTCATTTCGGTCTACACCACCGCGGCGCTCGTCGGAGCGGCCACGCTGAAGCTCAACGGGCAGCAGCCGACGGCGGCCGATGGGTGGCGGATCGCCCGATCCAAGTTCGTTCGCCTGCTCGCCTGGTCCTTGATCACCGCCACCGTCGGACTGGCGATCCAGGTCATCTCCAGCCGGGTGCGAGGGGTCGGCGGCATCCTCATCGGGGCTGTGGGCGGAGCCACCTGGGGCGTGGTCACCTACTTCATGATCCCGGTCCTGGTCTACGAGGACCTCGGGGCGTGGAAGTCCCTCTCCCGCTCGGCGCGGCTCTACATCTCGAACTTCGGACGCTCGATCGTCACGAACCTTGTTCTCGGCCTCCTCATCGGCGCCGGCATCGTGGTGGCGGTCGTCCTGGGGACCGTCGGTCTCTTGGTCCTGGTCGGTGGGTCGGTGATCGTGGGGCTGGTCTTGATCGTCGTAGCGATCGCCGTCGCCGCGGCCGTCCTCCTCATCGGCGCGACGGCGGAGGGGGTCCTCCAGGCCGCGCTGTACCGGTACGCGACGACCGGGAAGATCGACCCAGATATGTTGCCGGCACCCCTCCGGAGCGGCGGCGTGCGGGCGGACCCGACGGTGCTGCCGTAGGCCCTCCGGATCCACGGCCGCCGGGGATGCGGTTGTCGGGATTCGAACCCGAGTAGGTAGCTTGGGAAGCTACCGTCCTAACCACTAGACCACAACCGCGCGACCCGTCCGGGAGGATGCTCGGTTCTTACCCTTTGTGTGGGCGGGCGCGGCCCGCTAGAGGAGCAGCCCGACGGATTCCCCCGGAATGGAGGGGGCGCTCGCGAGCAGGTCGGCGTTGGAGACGAGCCGTTCCGCGGCCGAGCTCGCGAATCCCGCCTGGCGCAGGATCTTCCGGGCCCTCGGGAGGTCGTTGGCCGAGAGCGCGACCAAGGAGTGGCCCCCGTCCCGGGTCACCAGGATCGCCACGCTCTGGACGTTCACCTTCGCGCGGGCGAGCGCTTCCAGGACCCTAAGGAAACTGACGGCGCGGTCCTCGATCCGGACCGCCATCATCTCGCGCACTTCCGTCTCGTAGCCCGCCGCCGAGAGGAAGGTCATCGCCCGGTCCGGGTCGCTGACGACCAAACGGACGCGCCCCTTGGTCGCGGTCGAGTCGACGCTGATCGCCGCCAGGTTGATCCGTTCCCGGGCGAGCGTGCGGGCGACCCCCGCGAGCGCCCCGGGACGGTTCGGAAGCGTGAGCGAGATCTCCCGGAGGGTCATGTGGCCAGCCGTACCCGTCCCGGCCTAAAGGTTCGATGCCGACCGCCGAGCCGCTGGGCTGTTCTGCTGTAGGTATTTATACCCGAATCAAACCTAATTCTCGTTGTCACGTTCCCTCGCGGGAATGTGGTGGTCTGTCGGATGGGGGGAACGCCACCTCGGAACGCGAGCCGCCGCTATCGCCGGGCCCGGCGCCGATTGCGCGGCGAACGGGGCGTCGTCGCGGTCATCGGGACGTTGCTGGCCCTCCTGGTCTTCTTCACCCTGTTCGGGGTCTTCATCACGGAGTACCTGCCGCTCTGGATGACCGAGAACGAGGCGGCGTTCACCTCGGCGGTCGACCTCTCCTTCGCGAACTTCAAGTCGAACGTCGATACCCAGTACCAGTTCCCGCTGGCGGTGCCTTCGTCGCTCGCGACCCCCTTCACGATGAGCTCGCAAGGCGTCCCCCTGCTCGCCCAGCCGACCGAAGGCACCCTCCTGTTCCTCCCCTCGACGTGCCCGAAGGCGTTCATCGTCGCGCCGGCCGTGCTCAACGTCGGCCAGCCGGTGAACGACGCCTACTGCATGTTCGCCAACGTCACGCTCTCGGCCGGACCGGGTGGGTCCGGCCCCTTCAGCCAGCACTTCGCGACGGGGGCCCTCGAGATGAACCTGCCGAACCGATACTACACCCCGGAGAACTTCTTCTTCGAGGACGACGCGGTCATCCAGTCGCAGATCGGCGGCTACCAGGTCATGACCGCCAACGCGCCGCTCAACATCACCCACAGCGCCACCGGCAACACGACGGTCACCGACAGCATGCTCCAGCTCTACGGGAACTCCTCGACCTACGTCGCCCAGGGCGGGACGGTCGAGTACAGCCACTTCCGCTACAGCCAGCCGGTCACCTCGAGCGGCGCCCTCGGCGCGGTGAACCACACCGCGATCCCCTTCGTCTTCACCTTCGAGATCGGGACCCAGTTCCCGTGCGCGTGGAATGCGTTCCTCCGGCAGACCATGGCGGTGAGCGGCCTCTCGAGCAGCAACATCACCCTCGCCTACACCCCCTCGACGTTCGTGCCGACCCCGGCCGCATGCATGAGCACGGGGGGGGCCACGACCATCCTCACCTTGACCGTCTTTAACGTCAACTTCGCCAAGTTCTACTACGCCGGAGTGCAAGTGAGCAACGGCGTCGGAGGAACCTAGAGCGATGACGAGCACCGGTTCGACCTTCCGGGTCAAGATCCCCCGGCCCCGCACGGCCGAGGTGAACGCGCTCGAGACCGCGCGCCCGATGGAACAGGCGACCGACGTCCCGGGGACGTTCATCACCGCGCTCCCTCCGCTCGCCGAGTCCTCGATGCGGGAGCTCGAGGTCCAGCCGGTCAACCCCCCGTACTCGTACTCTCGGATCAGCTACAACGACCGGACGAAGGAGTACCTCTACGAGGTCATCGAACCCCAGCTCTCGGCGCACGAGAAGGGGCTCGTGGCGCACCTGAAGTCGACCTTGAACCAGATCCTGGGCAGCGAGACCGCCAACCTCACGACCGCCGACAAGCGGGCCTACCTGCGCGGCGAGACCGAGGAGTACTTCCGGAGCCGCGGCGTCCTTCTCTCCCCGCTCTCCACCGAGCGGATCGTCTACTACGTCCTCCGGGACTTCGTCGGCTACGGGCCCGTCGACTCGCTCATCCTCGACCCGGAGGTCGAGGACATCTCGTGCGACGGGATCGACGTCCCCCTGTTCATCTTCCACGGCAAGTACGAGTCGATGAAGACGAACGTCGTCTTCGCCGACGAGGACCCGCTGAACTCGTTCATCGTCATGCTCGGCCAGCGCTGCGGGAAGTCCGTCAGCGTCTCCTCGCCGATCCTGGACGGCACGACCCCCGAGGGGCACCGCATCCAGGCGACGTATGCGAAGGAGATCACCACCCGGGGAGCGAGCTTCACCATCCGTCGGTTCAAGGAGCGGCCGTTCACGCCGGTCGATCTCGTCCTGATGGGCAGCGCCAACGAGGAGATGGTCGCCTACTTCTGGCTCGCGGCCGAGCAGGGCGAATCGGTCATCATCTGCGGCGGCCCCGCCGCCGGCAAGACGAGCACGCTCAACGCGATCGCGCTCTTCATCCCCCCGACCTCGAAGATCGTCTCGATCGAGGACACCCGGGAGGTGAACCTGCCCCACGAGAACTGGATCCCCGGCGCGACCCGGACGGGGACCGGCGACCGCGGCGCCGACGGCAAGACCGCGGGGGAGGTCGACATGTTCGACCTCGTGCGGGCGGCCCTGCGGCAGCGGCCGAACTACATCATCGTGGGCGAGGTCCGCGGCAAGGAGACCTACACGATGTTCCAGGCGATGGCGACGGGCCATACGACGTACTCGACCATGCACGCCGACAGCGTGAAATCGATGGTCAACCGCCTCGAGAACCCGCCCATCAACACGCCGCGTATCCTCCTCTCCGCGCTCAACAACGTCATCATCCAGATCCAGGCCCGCACGGAGAAGGGCGTCGTCCGCCGCTTGAAACAGGTGCTCGAGATCGTCGGGTTCGAACCCGAGACGAACGAGCTCATCACCAACACGGTCTACGAATGGGACCCGGCGACCGACGGGTTCGTGTTCAAGGGCCACTCGTTCCTCTTCGACAAGATCACCGAGCTTCGGAACTTCACGACCGAGGAGATGGACGCCGAGTTCCAGCGCCGCGTCCAGGTGATCCAGTACCTCGTGCGCAACAAGATCACCGACTACCGCCAGCTGTGGCGGATCATCGCCCAGTACTACCGGGACCCGACCGAGGTCATGGTGCGCGTGAATTCGGGGCTGCCCCCCCCGAAGGCGGTCTGACCCCCATGCCGGCCACCCCGAGCCTCACGGCCCCGAGCGTGTCCGTCGCCACGCCGGGCCGCCCCGGACCCGGGGCCCGCGCGGTCCGCCTGAAGCGGGGCGCCCAGCCGACCCACTCCTCCCTCACCGGATTCCAGCGCTGGTGCTGGAGGACGTTCCGCAACCGGGTGCTCGCCCGGCCGCCGGACCCCTCGCTCGAGGAGAACCTGCTCAAGGCCCACACCCGGCTGCGCGCGGACGAGTACATGACCATGGTCTACGGCACGACCCTCGTGGTCGCCGCCGGTATGGTCGCGGCGGGGATCGGCGTGGCCTTCTTCCTGGTCGCGCTCGTCGGACTCCCGCTCGTCTTCGGGATCGGAGCGGCCGTGGGGTTGCCCGTGGCCGGCGCGGGCCTCACGTTCGTCGCGATGCCCGGCGTTCCCGGCAGCACGGCGAAGGCCCGGGGCCGCAAGATCGACCGCAAGATCAGCGCCGCGATGAGCTTCGTCAGCGCGATGGCGTCGGCCGACGTGAACGTGGACCAGATCTTCAAGGAGCTCGCCCGGCAGAAGATCTACGGGGAGGTCGCAGAGGAGGCGGCCTGGATCACCCGCGACACCGAGCTCTTGGGGTACGACATCTTGACCGCGATCCGCACGGCGGCCCAGCGGAGCCCGTCCAAGCGGTTCCAGGACTTCCTGCAGGGCGTCGTCACGACCGCGACCAGCGGCGGCCAGCTGAAGCCCTACTTCCTGCTCAAGGCGGAGCAGTACGAGCAGGAGAACAAGCTCGAGATGCTCTCGCGCGTCGAGACGCTCGGCCTGCTCGCGGAGACGTTCGTCACGGTCGTGGTCGCGTTCCCCCTCTTCCTCGTGATCATCATCGCCATCTTCGCCGTCATCGGCGGGGGCGGCACGTTCATGATCGACATCCTCTGGGCGATCGTCGGGCTGATGATCCCGATGGCCCAGTTCGGGTTCATCTTCTTCATGTACAGCCTCACGCAGGACATGGTGTAAGATGGCGACCGTGAACGCACCGGCGTCGGTCCGCAAGGTCAGGGCCCTCGCGGCCCCGACGGCCGAGCAGACGGAGGGGGGCCTCACTACCGACAAGTGGATCCTCCTGTTCGGCTCGATCGCGGGCATCGCCTTCTGGATCGTCGCCGGCCTCGCGTGGGCCGGCACGTTCACCTTCACGATCACCTCCGGCGTGGCGCCGGGGTTCGACGCCGCGCTCGACTGGATCGTCTTCGGCCTGATCGCGATCATGGGTCCGTACGGGTTCGTGCGGAGCGCTCAGCTCACCCGCGTCGAGAAGATCGAGGACCGCCTCCCCGACTTCCTCCGCGACGTCGCGGAGGCCGGTCGGTTCGGCATGACGCTCCCGGACGCGATCATCGTCGCCAGCCGCGGCCGCTACGGCCTCCTCACCGACGAGATCAAGAAGATGGCGAGCCAGCTCGAGTGGGGCGTCCCCGTCGCGACCGCGCTTCGGCTGTTCGAGGAGCGCGTGCCGACCCCCCTCGTCCAGCGGGTCGTCTCGATCGTCACCCGCGCCAACGAGGCGGGCGGCAACGTCGCCGACGTGCTGTCGATGGTCGCCCATGACACCCGCGAGGCGCAGCTCCAGGTGAAGGGGCGCGAGATCTCGATGCTCACCTACCTCACGGTGATCTACATCTCGTTCGGCGTCTTCCTCGTCACGATCTACATCATGGCGGCGATCTTCCTGCCCGACATGATCACCGCGGGATCCGGCGTGGCCAACTCCTCCCTCTCGGGCCAGGGCGGGCTCACGCTCGCGTTCGCCCTCGTCCCCGAATTGTTCTTGGCCTTCTTCGTGGCGGTCATCGCCCACGCGGTCGGCGACGGGATCATGGCCGGGATCCTCCAGAAGGGCCGGATCGCCTACGGGCTCCAGCACGCTACGATCATGCTGATCATGGGCTACCTCGTCATGCGCTTCCTGGTGCCGGTCCTCGCCGTTCCCGGCGGGAGCGGGTGACCGTGGCCGGCGACGCGCTCGAAGCGCCGGCCGTCGACGCGACGGACACGCTCCCCGCCCACAAGCGGCGCGGCTTCTCGCCGTTCCTTCGGATCGGCGCCGCGCTCCGCAAGGGCGGCTCGGACACGCACCCGGTCAAGCTGGCCCGCCTGGGTGTCTCCGGCCAGGGCGCCGAAGGCGAGGTCACGCCGGTTCCGGCGCTCGCCGACCCGGCCCAGAAGCAGCTCGACCTCGCGACGATCCGGCCCGGCGTCTCCTACGTGCGGATCAGCTACCACAACACGCGCAACGAGTACCTCTACGAGGTGATCGAGCCACCCGCCTCGCCGCTGGAGAAGGAGCTGACCTCCCGCCTCCACGAGGTCCTGATCGACGAGTTCGAGCCGCTCCCCGAGCTCGACCCCGCGACGAAGCGCACCGAGCTTCGCCTCATGGTCGACCGGAAGCTCCAGGAGTGGGAGCTCGCGCCGGGCCCTGTCACGAAGGGACGGATCCTCTACTACCTCGAACGGGACTTCATCGGCTACGGCACGGTCGACGTGCCGATGACCGACAGCGAGGTCGAGGACATCTCGTGCGACGGGGTCGGCATCCCGCTCTACATCTACCACCGGAAGTTCGGCTCGATCCGGTCGAACCTGAAGTTCCAGGACTCGAAGACGCTCGACGATTACGTCATCTGGCTCGCCCAGCGCTCGGGCAAGCACATCTCCGTCGCAAGCCCGATCCTGGACGCTACCGTCCCGGACGGCTCCCGTCTCCAGGCGACCCTCGGGGTCCACGTGACGAAGCGCGGCAGCTCGTTCACGATCCGTCGGTTCCGGGACAACCCGTTCACCCCAGTCGACCTCCTCAAGTTCCGCACGATGAGCCCGGAGATGATGGCGTACCTGTGGATCGCCATCGAGACCGGACAATCGATGATGGTCTGCGGCGGCACGGCGAGCGGGAAGACCACCACGCTCAACGCGACCCTCCTCTTCATCCCGCCCCAGATGAAGATCGTCTCCATCGAGGACACCCGCGAGCTGAACCTTCCGCACGAGAACTGGGTCCCTTCCCTCACCCGCGCCGGCTTCGGCGCGAAGAACGTGATGAGCGGCAAGGCCCCGGGCGAGATCGACATGTTCGACCTCCTCGCGGCGGCGCTGAGGCAGCGCCCGCAGTACCTGATGGTCGGGGAGGTGCGGGGCGCGGAGGCGTTCATCGTCTTCCAGGCGATGGCGACGGGGAAGACGTGCTACACCACGTTCCACGCGGAGAGCGTCAGCGCGATGGTCCACCGGATGGAGAACCCGCCGATCTCGCTGCCGCGCTCGCTCGTCAGCGCGCTCAACCTGGTCCTGCTCCAGCGCCAGGTGAAGGTCGGCTCGAAGATGACGCGACGCGTCCAGTCGCTCACCGAGATCGTCGGCTTGGACCCGGAGACGAACGAGCTGATCACGAACTCGGTCTACTCGTGGAACCCGTCCGACGACACGTTCCTCTACTCCGGGCACTCGTACGTCTACGAACGGGTCGCCGTCGCGAAGAACTGGACGATGAAGGAGATGGAACGGGAGGTCCGCCGGCGCGTCGAGATGCTCGAGTACCTCGAGGCGAAGGAGGCCCAGTCGACCCGGTCGCACCCGTTCACGCACCGCGACGTCGGCCGCCTCGTGTCGTTCTACTACAAGGAACCGGACAAGGCGCTCCAGGAGGCGCGCGAGGAGATGGTCAAGCTGAAGGCCGCCCCGCCGCCCGCGCCGCCCCCGGCCCGGTAGGCCTATCCGTCCGCTCGGGCTCCGCCGGCCGATGCCCCGGCCCCGCCCGTTCGCCCGCCTCCGCGCGGGGCCCCATCGGAGCCCGGTCGAGCTCTGGTGCGAGGACGCCGTCCGGGGGATGCCGGCCCGGCTCCAAGCGGGGTCGGTCGACGTGGTCGTCACGAGCCCCCCCTACAACCGCCGCGTCCCCTACCGGAGCTACGCGGACGACCGGCCGCGCGCCGAGTTCCTGGCCTGGGTGGGGGACGTGCGCGACGCCGTCGACCGGGTCCTCTCGGACGCGGGCTCCTTCTTCCTGAACGTCGGCGGCTCCCCGTCCGACCCGTGGTTCCCCTACGACGTGGCGCGGGAGGTGGCCCACGGGTTCGTCCTCCAGAACGTGATCCACTGGGTGAAGTCGATCGCGATCGACCGGAGGGCGGCCGGGCGGGCCTCGGGGCTCGACCGGGACCTCGCGCTCGGGCACTACAAGCCGCTCGCCTCGGAGCGGTACGTCCACGGGGCCCACGAGTACGTCTTCCACTTCACCCGTCGGGGGGACGTCCCGTTGGACCGTCTCGCCATCGGCGTCCCCTACCAGGACAAGTCGAACGTCCGACGTTGGCGGGGCGCGGGCGGCGACAAAAGGTGCCGGGGCAACACCTGGTTCCTGCCCTACCCCACGATCCGGTACGCCCGTCGGGACCGCCCGCATCCCGCCACCTTCCCGCCCGAGCTCCCCGAGTGGTGCTTCCGCCTCCACGGCGTCGGGCGGATCCGGCGGTCGGTCGACCCGTTCGTCGGGATCGGTTCCTCGGCCGTGGCCGCGGTGCGGTTGGGCCTTCCGTTCGTGGGGTTCGACGTCGACGCCGAGTACCTGGCGACGGCCGTCCAGCGGGTCCGATCCGAAGGAGTTCCCGCAGCCGGGGGTTCGCCGCGGCCGAAGCGCGCCGGTTCAGCGCGCGCTTAGGACTGCTCGTCCGAGCTCGCCGAGTCGGACGGGGCGCTCCAGGTCTTCATCGGCTTTCGGTTCACGCCGGCCGCTGAGGCGAGCGCGTTCCGGGTCCCCTCACGGGTCCGCTTGCCGGCCGCGATGAGGGCATCCCGGGTGGCTCCGCCCGCGCGCGAGGCGCCGTCCGCGATCCGCCCGGGGAGACGACGCATCTCGTCGTCGATCTTCCTCCCGAGGTTGGACATGCCGTCCTCGATGTCCGAGGCGAGATACTTGGCATCCTTCGCCGTGGCGTGGCCGAACTTCTCGATCTTCACGTCCAAGTCGGTGATCTCCGAAGCAAAATCGTGGCCGAGCCCAGAGGCCGCCCGCCGCATTTCGGCGAGATGCTCCCGGAAACGAGCCTGGTCCTGATAGTCGCCCATCTGTCCACCGAGGGCGATAGGGGCTCGTTCGTCAGATAAACTTTTGTCGGCAGAGGAAGGCGGATCAACCGCCCATCCTACGGTCGGCACGATGTCCCCGGCGGCGGCCGGCCGCCCCCGGCCCGGGAGCCCCGGCGCGCGGCGGGGGGGCGGGGGGGAGCAGGCGTCGCTCCGTCTCGACCCCATGGGCCCACCGCACGAGGAGCTCGACCCCGAGCCGACCCGGGTCGGTCACGACCAGGTCGCCGCCCATCGTCCGCGCGATCTGACGGGCGGCGGGCTCGTACTCGGGGTTGGGGGATTTCAGCAGGATCATCGTGGCCCTAAGGGGGCGGACGGTCGCGAGCTCGGCGGCCCTCAGGAGGGCCTGTTCCATCGCCCGGTCCAACTGGCCCGAGTGGACCCGCCCGTCCGGTCCGGTGTACGCCTCCGGAAGGCCATCCGTGAGGAGATACACCTCGCGTCGGGTGGCCCGCGAGGCCCTCAGGAGCAGGTGTGCCGCGCGAAGGGCCTCCGCGGTGTTGGTGAACGATCCCGCACGGCACTCCCACAGCGTGACCAGGTCCAAGACCTCCACCTCGTTGTCGAACGCGAGCAGGTCGATGGTCGCGTCGGGATGGCGGCGGCGGATCGCGACGTAGAGGGCCAGGAGGGCCTTCTTCGCGGCGTCGAGCTTGCCCGCCTCGGCCATGCTGCCCGACCGGTCGAAGGCGAGGACGACGTGGACCCGCTCGCTCGTGATCTCCCGGTAGACGTAGCTCGTCGACTCGTCGATGTGCCGCTGGCCGGCGAGGCGGGCCGCCAGCAGCGACCCCGGAACGTCCAGGTGGGCGATCTCCACCGCCCGGCGGAGACGGGCCTTCTCGTACACGCCGGTCGACCCCTCTCCCCTCAGGGACATCCGCGCGTCCGCCGGCAGCCGCCGGGTCTCCTCCTCGAGGAGGAGTCGGGCGAACCGCTCCACCAGGCCGAAGGTGACGACCAGGCTCGAGCCGCGTTCTGCGACGAACCCCCGCTCCTTGAGCTCGCGCTCCAAGCGCCGGGCCTCGCCCTCCTTCACCCGGTTCTCCGTCTCGGCCGCCGCCCTTCGTACGGCCTCCGCGCGCTCCTCCTCCAGGCGCCGGCGCTGGGCCTCGACGGTCCGCCGTTTCTCCTCGGCCTGCTTCTCGAGCTCCCGCTCCCGGGCCTTCAGGGATCCCGCCACCTTCTCGGAGAGTTCCTCGCGCTGCGGGGGGGAAAGGCGGGCGAGGGCCTCGCCGAGCTGAGAGGTGCCGAGCCCCCGCCCGCCCGGGTCGGGGATCGCGAAGGTCACGGTCCGGCCTTGGTTCGCGGCGGAGGCGGGGCGAGTGCGCTTTCGCGAGAATAGCGAACGCAACCAGGCGACGAGGCGAGCGAAGAACGCTCGGATCCGCGCCCCGATCCCCGGGGGCGGCGGAGGACGGTTCCACGAGGCGTCGGGGAGGAGGAGGGCCCGGCCCAGGTCGTCCAGGAGGTCCGCGGGAGGCAGGCGGGACCAGTCGAGCGCCCGGGCGCGCGCCAGACGCGCCTCGAGGGCGGCGATCTGGTCCCGGACGTCCGCGTCGGAGCGGATCCGGATCTCGTCGAGCGCCTGCGCCTGTCGGGTGTAGTCGGTCGCGATGCGTCCGACCCGCCGCTCGCCTTGGCGCCGGAGCTCGGCCCGGATCCGCTCGAGGCGCGCCCGGAGCTCGGCGTCCTCCTTCGCCTTCTCGCGAAGCAGCCGACGGGCTCCGTCGACCCCCTCCTCCGCGAGGGCGCGGACGAGGTCGGCGGAGGGGACCGCGTCCAGCAGGTCGTCCGACCCGACGTCGTCCTCGAAGGTGGTGCAATCCGGGAGGCGCAGCGCCTCGCTAGAGGGGGGCGTCGTCGTCGTCCTCGTCGCGGCACGCGAAGAGGGAGTGTTCCTCGAGAAGGCGGTAGACCCCGAGGGCGGCGTCGTACGCCGCCACCGAGTCGCCGGGCTTCTCCCGCTCGGCGACGTACCGGGCGAAGGCCCGGAACCGGGGGAAGAGCGAGGTATCCGAAGCGGCCTGGGCCGCGAGGCCCGCGTCATCCTTCAGGCGGCGTCCCTCGCCGACGAGGGCTTCCCCGTCGGAGGCGCTCTCCTTCAGCGGCCCGCGGAAGTACCGGCACCAGTAGACGCCCGCGCTCCGTTTGAGCGACGAGCCCAAGTACTGGTCGATGAACTCGGCGACCCGCTTTTCGTTCTGGCGGAACGATTCCCCGCTCCGCGCCCGAAGACGCCCCCGCATCGCGTGGAGGAGCCCGGCCTTGAGGTCGGCGGACGTCGGGATCGCGCGTTCCGAAAGGACCGCGACGGCGTGCGTGCGGGCTGCGACATCGAGGAGGGTCCGGTTCGACCCGACCTCGCCGATGTCGGGGTTGTCGTCGCTGACCCTAAGACGCCACGCCTCGATGACCCGGACCCCCGCGTCGGTGAGGATCTCGGGGACCCACCCTCCGCCGGTCTCACGTCGGGCGAGTGCGACGATGCGGCGGTTGTCCGCGTGGTGCTCGTTGTACCCCACGTGGAGGCTGGTGAGACGGTCCGAGAGCGGGTCGTTGATGTTGTCGAGGTCGGAGAGGTTCGAGGTCCCGACCGCGACGAACGATCCGGGGAAGCTCTCCCGCGACTTCGACGGCGTGACGACCCCCTCCTGCAGGGCCTGGAGGAGCACGTTCTGGGTCCCGAGCGGGAGCTTCCCGATCTCGTCCACGAGGAGGAACCCCCGGTTCGCCTGGAGGAGCTTGCCGGGCTCGAGCACGAGGGGGCTCATGGGGTCCCCGATCTCCTCGAGCTTCCGGAGGTTGATGTTGCCGGTCAGGTGGTCCGGGAAGACTTCGGAGCTCCCCTGGAGCCGAGCGAACCCGAACCCCTCGCGGAGGCGGACGTACTGCGCGGGGACCTTCGACGCGTCGACGGAGGCCGGGTCGAATCGGGCGATATCCCCCCCCGGGGAGAACCGTCGCATGCAGATGGGGCAGGGAGGGAACTGGTCGGCCACGTCCGGGACGACGAGGCTCAGGGGATGGTCCAGGACGGGGCATCCGTCCACGACCCACGCTCCCTTGGGGAAGAGGGTCCAGAGGTCCTTCGCGAGGCTGGTCTTGCCGGCTCCCGAGGGGCCGAAGAACAGGACGTGGGCCCCCGAGACGATCGCGGTAACGACGTCCTCGTACGTTCCTTCCGGCAGCACAGTGAGCGGGAAGAGGGAGCGAATGGCCTCGTCGTGGGAGAGCCCCTTCGTGCGGGCGGCCGCGATCTGGCGGAGCACTTCCGAACGGAACTTCTCGCCCGGCGATTCGACCACGACCTTCGCGGCGCGGAGTTCGGCCGCCGTCGCGCGCGTGCCCGTCGCCGGTTCTTGGGAAGCCGCCACGGCGCGCGCAGTTGGGGTCGGGTTATGTACTTTGCCGAGACGGCGGCCGACCCCACCGGTGCGTCGTCCGGGTCGTCAGGGACGGAGCCGAGCGTCCCTCCTCGACATGGTTAAGTAGGGTACCCCGCTCGGCGGCCGCGCGAGCCATGGCGGAGAAGGAGGCGTCCGGGAAGAAGGCCCCGCTCGCCCGGACGGTCAAGGACAAGTGGAGGTCCAAGCACTCGTACAAAGTGCGGGCCCCCGGCCTCTTCCAGCACGCCGACCTCGGGGAGACGGTCGCGACCGAGCCCGAGCAGCTCCTCGGCCGGACCCTCGAGATGACCCTCCCGGAGATCTCCGGCACGCAGGACGCCGGGAAGGCCCACGTGAAGCTTCGGTTCAAGATCGAGCGGATCGGGGGCGATGGCGTCGCCGAGACCCGGTACATCGGCCACAACCTCACCTCGGACTACGTCCGGCGGCTGGCCCGCCGCAAGCGTTCGAAGGTCGACCTCTCGCTGCTCGTCACGACCAGGGACGGGATCCAGGTCATCCTCAAGCCCGTCGCGGTCGGCGAGCAACGACTCCAGACCCGCCTCCGCGCCGAGCTCCGCCACAAGATGGTCGAGATCCTGAAGCAGGAAGCGGCCTCCCATACCGCCGCCGAGTTCGTCCGGGAGATGCTCCAGGGGGAGCTCGCGAAGGTCCTCGCCCACGGGGTTCGAACCCTCTATCCGCTCAAGAAGATCGAGATCCGCAGCTCCGAGATCCTCGGAACGATTGCGGACGAGATCCCCACCAGCCCACCGGCCGCGGAGGTCCCCGAGGGTCCCTCGGCCCCGACGCCGGTCGCCGCCGAGGGCGGCGACGAGGGCCCGGTCGCGTAGGAGCGACCGTGGCACCTCCGATCCTTGTCGGAGTGGCTCAGCCCGGTAGAGCACGGGACTCATAGCGGGGCGCTGACGGCGCCCCGGGAGAGATCCTGGGGTCGGGGGTTCAAATCCCCCCTCCGACACCTTTCGTCGATTTGTCGCCGAGAAGCAGCGATGGTGGACCCGTCCTCTGTCGGGGGGTTGAACCAACGGCGGCGCGCTCCCGGAAATGGGTTCGTCCACGATGCTCACGCGCGAGATTCCTGCTGAACTGCTCAGAATCCGGAGCGATACTTCTTCATAGCACTCGACCTTGCTGCGGCGTGGATCTCACCGACGTCGAGATGTGGGTGAGCATCGCGGCGTCCACCGCGCTGGTGGTTTCGGTATGCCTCTTAGCCTACAATCTGAGAGCGACCCGGATCGACGCGAGGAGGAACTTGGCATTCTCCATGATGGAGCAACTCACGTCGGCGGACTTTGCCTCGCGGCGATGGAAAATGCATCGTTCTGTGGATGCCGCCTCTGCTTCCGGTTGGAAGGGTTTCGACAATACACTCGAGGATTTCGAAAGCAGGGCCTTTGCCTACCAGTACGAGCTGATCGGTCAAATGGTGCTCTCCGGGACCCTCGACTACAAGCTGGTCCGCGACTTTCTTCAGTACAGCATTGTCGCCGACTGGAATGCGTTCGAACCCTTGGACGCTCGCCTGCACGAGCGATACCCCGGTCGCCCCAGTCCTTGGACTCGCTTTCGGCAGTTGGCCCTGCGCGTTACCACTGACCTAAAGGGTCCTGAAATTCTGGGACGGCCCCCTGCCCCATGAACGAGGGCTAGCGCCCCTCACTTCACCGCGAGAGCAGCGCGGGCGTGCAGGGCGTTGAACCATTCCGCCGTTCCCCCCTCCGACACCTCGACCTGGTTCCGGCAGGGTGAGGCGCGCGTGCCCCGGCGTTAACAAGGTCCGTGGCGGGGCGCTCGCCCTGATCGAGCCGCGGGGGAGTTCAGTCAGCTATCCCATACGACGCACGGGCCTTCCGTAGCAGGCCCGGGAATCGCGGGTCGGCTTTCATGTTCTGGTACGTCGGATCTCGCAGCTCGCCCGGTCCGATGCTCTTGCGGTCGATGAGGTAGCCGGCCAGACGGAAGAATCGCTCTCCGTCGTTCACGAGGGAAGATGCATAGCAGAGCTGCACCCGCGCATCGAGCGCCTCCGGGGACTCGTCCTCGCCGATGAGGGTCAGCGCGGCGTCGGTGAGCCGCGACGCCGCTTCCCGGTTCCCGAGGTGACCTTCGATCCGGGCCTGGAGTCCCGTGAACTGCATCTCGGTCGTCAACCGTCGGTAGGTCGCGAGGTCTCGGTACGCAGCGTCCCGGTCCCCCTGGGTGGAGGTCAGCACCGCCCGGCCGAGGTAGGCCCAGGCGAACCCGGGTTCCGTCTGGATGAGTTGGGTGCAGACGGCGAGCGATTCTTCGTTCCGCCCGGCAAAGTAGTACGAGACGACGAGCAGCCACGCCCGCGTCGGCGGAAGGGGGTCGAGTTCGTAGGCTCTCTTCGCCTCCTCCAACGCTTCCCCGACGCGGCCCATCCCCCGTAGGATCGCTCCGTACGACTGATGGGCGTCCGCGTGACTCGGATTCAGCGCCAGCGACCTTCGGACCTCATCGGCGGCCGCCGTGTAGTCGTTGATCGCCAGCACATTCCCCAGGGCCAGGTGGGCCTCGGCGAGCTGATCGTCGAGTTCGAGCGCGCGTCGCGCGAACTGCCCCGCTTTGTCATACGCTTCCTTCCGGTCCATCCAGTCGAAGTCCAGAGCCGAGCTGTAGCAGTCGGCCAGCCCCGCGAACGCCCGGGCCGACTCGGGGTCGATGCGCAACGCCTCGTCGAACAGGATGATCGCCTGCTCGTTCGCCTCCCGGGTCCTCTTGTTCCACAGGCCGCGGGCCCGTAGGCAAAGCGGGTACGCCGCGGGATCCTCGACCCGGTCCCCCGACGCGGGCGACGGGAGCCGCAACGCGGCCGCAATCTTCCGCGCGATGTCGGTCTGGGTCTCGAAGACATCGTCCAACTTCGCGTCGTAGCTCTGGGCCCACAGGTGGGCATCGCTCTCGGCGTCGATCAGCTGGACCGTGATGCGGACCCGATTTCCGGACTTCCGCACACTGCCCTCGAGGATCTTTCCGGCGTTGAGCTCGCGTCCGATCTCGGGGATGCCCTTCGACGTCTGCTTGTATCGCATCACCGACGTCCGCGAGATCACGCTGAGACCCCGGATCCCGGCCGCCGTTGTGATGATCTCGTCGGTCAGGCCGTCGGCGAAGTACTCGTCCCCCGGAGCCGGACTGAAGTTGGTGAGAGGCAGGATTGCGAGACGATTCAGGTCGGCTCCGGGGCGTACTGCAAGACCGCCGTCGGTCCACGGCAGCACCACTCGGAACACCTCGAGGGGCACATCCACGTGCTTGAGCGGTTTTACACCGAGGCTTTCGAGTCGCAGCTCGAACTTGTTCCGTACCTGGTCGAAGACCTGGCGGGTGAGGCAGACCCCTCCGGCGTCCGCGAGCGGTTCGATCCGGGAGGCGACGTTGACCGCGTCCCCGGAGATGTCGCCGTCGGCTTCCACCACATCCCCTAAGTGGACGCCCACTCGGAGGAGCACGCGTCGCTCCGGCGGCCGGGAGAAGTTGACCTCGCGGCTCGCGCGCTGGACCTCGTAGCCGCATCGCACCGCCTCGAGGGCGTTCGTGAACTCCACGAGGAAGCCGTCGCCGATCGTCTTCACCACCCGACCTCCGTGCCGTTGAAAGACCGGTCGGAGGAGCGCGCGCTCCTCGTCGAGCAATGCCAGGGCGAGCGCCTCGTCCCGCTGGCCCAACGCCGTGAACCCCACCATATCGGTGAACATGACAGCAGCAAGGCGACGGGTCGTGGCCACGACCCGAGAATGGCGATTGTTAGATTAAGCCCCGGTCCACGAAGGAGGAGTTGATCTAGTTGGTGGACTGGGTGTATTTGGTGCGGGGAAGCGCGACCGCCCCGGGCAGCCTCGCCACCGCACTATCCCGATTACGGGTAGTCGCGTCAACGCGTTTCCCGGCGGTCCCCAAGAGGGGATGTGAATAATTCGGTAGTGCCCCCCATCGACACTCCCTTTTGGTTCAAATCCCCCGCCCGTCAGCGGCTTTATCGAGAGTCGAATCAGTCGACGGTCCTCCTAGTCGAGGGGGGCGAGCCCGTCGGTAGAACGACTCTCCGAGGTGGGTGCGTGGTCCGTTGAACCCCGTCGCGGAGCCGGCCTCAAGGCAGCGGATATCAGACCGGCCAGAGAGGGTGGGTTTCCACGTGCGGGGCGATGCTTGCCAGTCCTGCGCTGCGAGGTCAACGAGGAATGAATGTGGTGCGTTAAGACGTGAAACTGGCTTCCGGGTTTATGAACCAAGCCCCGCGCGTCAGCCATTCGGGGAACGCGGCCAAGATCCTAACGCTAACCGGACTCGCGCTGCAAGCCGCTCAAGTCGGCGTCTGGTTCTTGGTGGGCTTCTACTTCTCGGCAGAACCGACGCTCCGGATCATTTCCTCCTTCCTAGGGGGAATCGGAATCCTCTGGTTGTTGCTCGTCTATGTGCTATCCTACCGACGGATGGCCACCGGAGACTTTGCCGGAGCGCGTACACCTACCTTGGTGTTCGCCGTCCTATCGGTGTTCACGGTGAGTCTTCTTTCAGGACTCTTCTACGTCCTGGCATACAACGAACTCGATGGGGCCGATCCCGGTCGTAACCGATCCCAAGCAATGCTACAGCCAACACCGATTCAGTTCGGGTCCAAGGTGTGCCCAATCTGTACTCGGGCGAACCCGCTGTCCACCACGTATTGTCAGGGTTGTGGGTTCGCTCTGGCGTAGAGGGCGCTACGCGTCACACTGGGCGAATTCGTTCCCCGGCGAACCCTACATCTTCTTTTCGAAGTCCAACACCGTGGCGAACAGTGCCGAATACAGGTGATTGATCTGCGGGTTAAGCTCGAGTTGCCAGACGTCGCGGATCGCGAGGATCTTGTGTCGGACGCGACCCACGGATTTCCCGTCCGGACCGATGATCTCGTACTTCCGGCGAATGATGTTTCCCTTCGAGTGCATGTACACTCGCCCGTCCGGGGCGACCCAGCTGGCCTTTAGTCCACCGATGAGGCTCCGCTTCATGTCGATCTTTCCCAGGATGACGTTCGTCTGCGGATCGGCGATCTGGAACTCCGCCTTGTTCCCACCGCTGCTCTTGCGGATCTCGAGGGCGGGATTGTCCTGCGCGTCGCGGACGATGTAGGTATACCTGAGGGATCGTTGTGCGAACCGCCCCACGTACCCGCCGGCAAGCTGGGAGACAGCCGAAGCGACCACAGCCCCCTTGATGTTCTGCCCTGCGTCGAGACCGACCCTGCACAGCACCTGCTTCTGTTCGTCCATTACGTCGTAGTTCTTGCCGAGCGACAGGATCTGCATCTTCATCAGCAGCATCGAGTGACCGGAGAGGCTCTGGACTACCGCCTGCGCCGTCGGGTTAACTTGGGCCGCCATCGCCGGGCCCAGCAGGACCCCACTACTTGAACCTGTCCAGAAAAGTAACCGGGTTCGAGAGGTGCACGGTCCATTGCAACTACACTCTTCTCCGCCCAAGTCCCGTGAGGCGGCGGGACACCCCCCTGGTTATCCCCCTCAGGGGCCCTTCCTGGGGTGGAGACCAAATTGACAGCGCTAACAGAGCAAGACGCCCGCCTTTTCTTCACCGAAGTGAACAGTCGAAACGTCGCCAAGATCGTGGAGCAGTACGCGGAGGACGCGACCTTCCAGGTCCCGACTCTCGAGGCCCCGATTAAAGGTAAGGAAGCCATTCGATCGTACCTCACGAGCGCCTTCGCGGCGTTCCCCGACTGGACGATGGACATCACCAAGGTCATCGTCTCGGGCGACGAAGCAGTGGTCGTCAACTCGGTGCACGGCACCCACACCGGTCCGTACACCACGAAGGACGGCAAGTCGATCGTCCCGACGAACAAGAAGCTAAACCAAGAACAACTGACCCGCGTGGTAGTCAACGCAAACGGGAAGGTCTCGCTCCTCCGTTCGTACGGCAACCCGTCCTCCATGAACCGCATGCTTCGACCGCCGAATGTGACGCCCACGGGCACCCCACCCGTCACAACCGCTACCCCCGCGCCCTCGAAGTAGAGACTCGTTTCGTCTCAAAGGCGACCCCTAACCACTTCCCGGCTCGGTTCTCCGGGCCGGCCTCGATCGTCCTTTTAGAAGTTGATCGGGGATTTCGCCGAGGTACGTTAGGCACAGTCGGCCTGGCAACCACCCGCCGGGCTCCCCAGGCGTTCCGATGAAAGGGAGGCCGCTGGGGCGTCTGGGGTCGTTGCGGCCGACCGGTTACGGTCCGGTTGACCCGTGAAACCGCTAAGCTCGGAGCCGGTTTCGGGTCTCGAAATGGTTGGAACTCCGATCACCACATCTCTAGACGCGGCTCGTCGACTTGCTGTCGTCAAGCAGCACCTTGCCGGGAAGCCGCCCGCTCGGGTAACCGGAAAATCGATTGTTGACCTCGTCCGCGACCTAGGGTACGTCCAGTGGGACCCCATCTCCGTCGTCGCACCCTCTCACCTTCTGTCCCTTCGGAGTCGCTTGGGCAACTTCGATCCGGCAATCCTCGAGGGACTCCTGTGGGATGAAAAGAAGCTATTCGAGCATTGGACCCCCATTGCATCGCTCGTCTTGACCGAGGACTACCCTCTGTACTACTCGTTGATGCAACGCTACCCGGAATCCATGTCCCCTTCGTGGGGCAGCCAGGGAAGTCGCGCCGCGAAGTTTCTACGCGACCACGCGGAGTTGAAGAAGCGAGTGCTCAAGGAACTGCGGAAGGGCCCCCAGACGTTAGGAAGCTTCACGGAACATAGTCATACCAAACGGAACATTGGCGAGTGGAATCCGACGAGCGATGTGTCGCACCTGCTGTACCACCTGACCATGAGCGGCGACGTGATGGTCGTTGGACACGAGGGAAAACAGAACCTCTGGGGCCTTGCCAAGGACTTTCTGCCGAGTTGGGCGAAGCGAGAGATGCTGTCTGAATCTGAGGTTGAAGAGGTCTCCGCAGAAAGGGCGGTGCTAGCCCAGGGGATAGCAACCCCACGCGAGATTCTGTTCTACTTCGTGCGGGGTCGCTACAAAGCCCTCGACAGAACCCTGCAGCGATTGGAGGACCAGTCGAAGATCGAGAGGATTCAGGTCGATGGATTGGAGGATCGGAAGGTGCGTTACATTCACCGTCAGGATCTCCCGCTCTTGGATTCCCTGAGGGAGGGCAAGGGGTGGCAACCCCGAGTTTCGTTGCTGCCGCCGTTCGACAATCTCGTGGGCAATCAGGACCGACTTCACCGTCTCTTCGGCTTCGATTATGTTCGCGAGCAGTTCTTTCCTCCCGAGAAGCGGCGATTCGGCTTCTACGTGCTCCCCGTATTGCGAGGGGAGAGGTTCATCGGTCGGATCGACCCTCGACTCGACAAAGGATCGAACACCCTGGTCGTCAATTCCGTTCACGCAGAAGCGGGGGCACCGATGGACCGATCGGTGGGGAGCGAAATCCACGATGCCATCGCAGATCTTGCGGATTTTGTCGGGGCGAGCCGAGTGAAGTACACGTCGAAGTTTCCCAGTCCTTGGAAGGGCCTTCTCAACTGACGCTTACTCGAGGGCCATGTCCCCACGGGTTGAAATCAGCCTTACACCAGCCCTACCAGCGAACTTCGAAATTGCGAATGGGCCCCACGACCCGAAAGCCACGCCGTTTGAGGATCGGTCCCGAGGTGCCGATCCGTGCGGTTACGAGGGCGATCTCGGCCCCCTGTCCGGCTGCATCCTCACATCGTGTGCGAACTAGGGCCCCGTATGCACCACGGTTCCGGTACGCGGGCAGGATGCCCGAACCCCAGAAACGGGCGACGGGTCCCACCACCTCCAATCCGCCGTGCCCGATCGGCAGAGATCCCTGCCAGACCACGTAGCGGCCCGAGTGGCCGGTATCCGCCACGCGCTTGCGGAACTCTGCCTCCAAACCCCTACGCACTTCCGCGGGTGGGTCAGGACTATCCCAGATTGGGGCATTGAGCCCGACGAACGCTGCGTAATCCGCGTCGCTCCTCACCTCTCTTGCCGAAATTTCGGCGGGGAGGGGGAATTCTGGCAGCCGGGGTCGCCCGGACTCGTCGCGGAAGTCGCACACTAGCACTTCCACTTCATCGAGCGCCAAGTACCCCCTTCGGTCGAGCCGTTCCCCCAAGTCCAGGGGTCGAGCGGTCGGTAAGATCTGGAATCGAGTACCGGTGGCTTGGTTCGAGCGGGCCAGACCTTCCACTTCGTCCAATGCATCGTCGACTTTCTCCGGATCCTCGACGAGAAATCCGTACACCGTGGTCATGCTGTACGAGCCCGGTGTGACAATCAGATCGTAGCGGTCGGTCGTAAACCGGCGTGACGATGGAGGGATCCACCGCCATTCAGCCATTGCCTCCCAAACCCGGCGGTCGTCCCAAACGTTCGTGCCGGGGGTCCCCATCTCGCTCACGAGACAAGAATCAACTAAAAGTCCTCTTCGAACCGGCCGAAAACGAATCTGAGACTCGGACCCACCGTCCTTCCGGTCCTGTAGGTGCAATCAGTCTTGCAACCACCCTTAGAGGTGCGGAAAGCGTTGCCTATGCATGGTATGTGGAGGTGGTCACCACTAGTTTCGTTTTGAGATTGACACGGTAATATTCTTGAACTAAGATCGGCGCGGCCTGGCATTGGGGCAATCGGCGGCCCAAGTGACGCCCTTCATTGTCACAAGCTAAATCGGCTGAGCCAGTGGCAAGGCCCTCCATGAGCGGGTCCGAGGAAGCGCTTCCAGGAGCCTCAGGGCTTGGGATCGACTGGCTCGAAGTCGGCGAACCTCCCGATTCGGTATCGGTGCCCCTTGCGGCGAGTCGCAAGCGATACTTTGACTGGGTAACAAGGGTCGGGGCGATTGTGTTCGGCACCGTGGTAGGATACGTCGTTCTCCAGCAGATTGCTCCTGGGTTTCCGGGATGGCCACCCGGGGGTCGCGTAGAGATTTGGATTGGGGTGGGAGTTCCCGCCGGAGCAGTGGATTTTTTCCTGACGCGATGGTACTTCGCACTTGCGCAACGTGCAATGAGGCTCCACATCCGACGTCTCTCAATTTCGGGTGGGGAACTCCATCTGGAACCCGTGGTTGGGCCAGCGTACTCCGTTTCAATGAAGCGGGTCTTGATTACTAAGACCTCAGTCGGAGAGGGCTGGTTCCAGGTCACGATCTCGCGGGGGAGGTATTCACCCAGTTTCCCAGTTCCAGGGAGTGTCGCAGCCTTGATCGCGTCGGAACTCGCACGTGGCCGCAAGAGCTGACGACGCGATGTCCCCAGGGCCCATCGAAAGACATGCTAGAGTGGGTGCGAAGTCCATTGCACCCAGGGCAAGGGGGGAGTTTCCGACCTCAGCGACGCGACTCGAATTGCTGGTAGACCGTCGCGCGATCCCCGAACATATAGAAGCGGACGACTTGGCCATCGAAGTGGTAGATTCCCCGCCATTTCCCTACCGTGAGGCGCCAAAATCCTGGGTGCCCCCTCATCTGCTTGATCAGGAGCTGAGGAGACGGTCGTGTGGGAGCTTGCCCGACAAGACCCGAAACAAAAAGGAAGCGCAGCTGGGCGTTTCGCGGTAGTCGGGCGAGGTCCCGAAGTGCGTCGGATTTGAACAATACTGGGTACGGCACGTCACAAACCTAGTTTGCGCCGAACTTCGTCCAAGGACAGGTCGGGCTGCCTCGACCGTCGTTCGATCTCCTTCCAAAAGCTGGCCGGTGGGTTCGACTCGATGAAATCGAGAATGATCTCGTCGTAGCTCTTGCCGCCCACTCGGTAGGCCTGGAGGGCGTGAAGGGTGGTCGCTCGAACTGGGACACTCGTATATCGGGAGGTCGCGGCCATGTGCAATGTACGGTAATTAGTCTAATAACTTAAGCTGCAGACGTGAACGATGATCCGTCGCAGGTGTCGCCGACCCATTTCTCCGGACCCCCTTCTCTATCAGGGAGTGCAAAGCCCATTGCACTCTCGTGTAAGCCGGAAATCACGGAGGCGTACTCCATTCTACGCCAACCGGCGGCGCCTCCGAGACTTCGGTCGACGTCAAGTTCGGAAGTAGAAGTCGTGCTCTAGGTCGACCAGGAGACCGGGTTGCTTCGGTTCCCAGTTCAGCAGACTGCGCGTGTGCTCGCTCGACGTAGGCATACCGACTTGCACAAAGGTGGCCAGGAAACCAAATTTCTCGGTTGCCTCCTTGGGAGTAATCGAGACCACGGGAACCTTCAGCCGACGCCCGATCACACCGGCAATGTCCTTGAACGGGACACCCTGGTCCCCGATTGCGTTGTACCTGCCGCCTACCGCGCCGCGCTCGAGCGCCAGTCGGAATACGCGTGCCGCGTCAAGCCTATGTACGGCGGGCCAGCTGTTACTCCCCTCGCCGACGTAAGCAGAGACCCCCGTCTTCCGGGCAGCGGCGATCAACCGAGGAACGAACCCGTGCTGATCACCCTCACCATGGACCGAGAAGGGAAGTCTGACGACCGATGCACGCACGCCTCGTTCGGCGAGCGAGGCAGCGGTCGCCTCGGACGCGCGCGGAATTGCGTCGCTGGGCGGCAAGGGAGGATCTTCTTCAGTGGCGACTGGCCCGCGCGCGATGACGCCAGCGCCTGTGGCAACGATTAGTGGACGACTCGAACCCTCGAGCGCGGCGCCGAGAGTTTCGATGGCGCGCCGATCGATGGCGCAGCACTCCTTGAAATTAGAGAAGTCATGGACGAAACCTGCGTGGATGACCCCGTCCGAAAGGGCGGCCCCCTGACGAAGTCTTTCGAGGTCCTCGAGCCTGCCGCGGTGAGGTGTTACCCCCGCTGCGACCAGTGACTCCGCTGCCGCATCAGAGCGTGCCAGACCAATGACCTGATGCCCGCCCTCTTGTAGTTCCCGAACGACCGCCGATCCGACGAAGCCAGTAGCTCCGGTCACGAAGACCCGCATGTTGCCCTCACCCACAGGAAGCTGTGGAGAGGGTATCAGGGTTGTAGCGGATATGCTCGCCATGGATCCAAGTTTTCTACCCTGACGGTATCGATCCCCCATGCGGCGCATCCTGATCGAGATGCCCCTGGATGACTTCGTTCGCCTGAAGGGCGGGGGGCCCTTCTATCACGCGATCCAGTCTTTCTCAGTCGTTCAGATCCTTCGCTCGGGTCCCGAGGGAGTCACCATGATCGTGCGAATTCGACCTAAGGACCCAACGGCGGCATTCGATGCTCTCGCCCGGCTCACTCACGTTAACATGCAGTTAATTGACAGTAGTGGGGACGTGTTCACCTGTCTGATGAAGACCGGCCGCGCGACATCGCCACTGCGGCGCTTGGGGAAGAAGGCCGGAGGCGGCTACCTGGTTCCTCCAATCGAGGTAGAGGGCGAGAGGGCACGATTGACATTCGTGGGCAAGTCTCGCGACATCGAGAGCATAATGTCCAGGCTCAGTAAGCACGGCTTCCACTACCGGACCGTGTCCATCTCTGATCTGCGGCTCCCGGCTACATCCCCGCTTACGGCGTTGACCGACA